>Ga0179596_10000006_pt1 | contig 280051 bp, 213 predicted proteins | sample CZODoug1_1_08_16_FD_155494 | JGI IMG/M metagenome (GOLD analysis project Ga0179596, IMG submission 155494) | Vadose zone soil fungal communities from Angelo Coast Range Reserve, California, USA - CZODoug1_1_08_16fungal (Illumina Assembly) | ecosystem: Environmental > Terrestrial > Soil >... | reverse complement strand
CAAGATCGCACCGGAGCGCCTCGACGAAGTGCTTGCGAATCGCACGGCAGGTGTCAGCCAAATACGCTTGATGACCATCACCGACGCCCAGGGCATCCAGCAGCACCGCTCTCGCGGGTCCCCGCCTCCCCATCTCGACATGTCGGACCGCGCCTACTTCATCGCACAGCGAGACCGTACGGTGACGGGACTTTTCATCAGCGAACCGCTCATCACTCGCTCCGACGGCCGCGCGGGAATCATACTTTCACGGCGACTGGAAGACGAGACTGGAGCGTTCGCTGGTGTCCTGACTGCCGTCGTCGACCTTGAGGATCTCGAACGGTTCTACGCTGCAGGCACCCTGGGTAACGGCACCGCCATCCAACTTCTGCGCGACGGCGGCCAACTACTCGTGCGCAATCCGCCGGACTCCGATGCTGTCGGGAAGCAATTTCCTCAGCTCGCTGCGGCGCCGGGAGTGTCGGCCGGTCGGCTCATCAACCCGATTGATGGCAAGCGGGAATTCATTTCAGTGGCAAAAGTCAGAGACACTCCCTTTGTGCTCGCCGTTACCCGCGAGGAGTCGGTGGCTTTGCATCCCTGGCGCGATGAAGCAATTCGACTGGCGGCGCGCACCGCGGTGGTTGCACTTCTGGGTTCAATCGCTATTGGGGCGCTATGGCGCCAACTGTGCCGTATTGAAACGGGTGAGCGTGCGCTGCGCGACCGGGAGGCGCAATTGCGGCAATCGCAAAAGATGGAGGCGGTGGGTACCCTGGCGGGCGGCATCGCTCACGATTTCAACAATATACTGGGCGCGATCCTGGGATACGGCGAACTCGCGCAGCAACAATCCGCTCCTGACAGTCCCTTGCGGCGCTATATCGACAATGTCATGCACGCGGCTGGGCGCGCCAAGGTGCTCGTCGATCGTATTCTTGGATTCAGCCGCAGCGGACTGGGTGAACGCGCGGAGGTGCATATCCAGTCAGTCGTTGAGGAGACTCTGGAACTGATCGCGGCCTCCCTGCCGGCCGACATTCGGCTCGAAAAATCCCTCGACGCCGGCGACGCCGCACTGATCGGCGATTCGACCCATTTACATCAGGTCGCCATGAATCTATGCACCAACGCCTTACGTGCCATGGAGCACGGCGGCATACTCCGCGTGGTGCTCGAATGCGCCGATGTGACCGAAGAGCAGACGGTGTCGCGCGGCGCCCTCTCCCCCGGCCACTACGCACGGCTCGTGATCGAGGACACGGGTGTGGGTATCCCACCGGCCGTGGTCGAACGAGTATTCGATCCGTTCTTCACCACCCGAGGCGTCGGTGAAGGGACCGGTCTGGGCTTGTCGCTGGTGCACGGAATCGTCACCGATCTCGGTGGCGCAATCGACGTAAAAACGGTGGTTGGAGAGGGAACGAGTTTTACGGTCTGGCTACCGGTCACGGCAGAAGTCGAAAGACCCGAAAGCGCGGTGGAGCGCGAGCCGTCGCGGGGACGCGGTGAAACGGTAATGATCGTGGATGACGAACCAATGCTGGTTGCGCTGGCGGAGGAGATGCTGGCCGGGCTGGGCTACGAGCCGGTGGGTTTCGAGTCGAGCAGCGTGGCGCTGCAGACATTTCGGGCCAAGCCAGAGCGCTTCGACCTGGTTCTCACCGACGAGGCCATGCCGGAAATCGTGGGCACGGAACTCGCTCGCGAAATCCGACTCATCAGGCCCGATATTCCGATCGTCCTCATGAGCGGCCATGGGGGCGCGGCACTTGCCGAGCGCGCCGCCGCCATGGGCGTGTGCGACGTATTACACAAGCCGCTTCAGCGCGCAGATCTCGCCGAGTCGCTCGCGCGCACTTTTAAGTAGTTGTTTCCCGCGACGCTTCTCGCGAGAATAGTGACGCTCCAATTGCAAACGCGTCGGGTGATGCGGCGCGAGACGCGCCAGGAGGTATCGATATGTCTGCGACCATTCAGCCGCATATATTGATCGTGGATGACGATCCCCAGATCCGCGACTTGCTGCGAGAGTACCTTACGGAGAATGAGCTGCGCGTCAGCGTGAGTTCGTCCGGCAAGGAGATGACGGGGATTCTCGTCGACCACGCGATCGATCTGGTAGTGCTCGATCTGCGCCTCGCGGGTGAGGACGGCATGGCGCTTGCCCGAGGATTGCGCGACCAATCGGCTATTCCCATCATCATCCTCACCGGAGTCCGCGATGAAGCCGATCGAGTCATGGGTCTCGAGCTGGGCGCCGACGACTACCTCACCAAACCGTTCAGCCCGCGGGAACTCCTGGCCCGAATTCGAACGGTGTTGCGTCGAACCAAGGGAGCGGCGCTGACCGAGGCGCAGCAGCACGAAGTGCGCGCCTATCGCTTTGCCGCTTTCGAGCTCAACTTACGCACCAGACGATTGGCAAAACACCCCGGGCAGCGCCTCAATCTCACCAATGGCGAATTCAATCTACTCGCCGCTCTGCTGGCCGCGCCGCAGCGAATTCTCACTCGCGACCAATTGCTGGAAGCAAGCCGCGTGTTCGACAATGAGGTCTACGACCGCTCCATCGACGTTCAGATATTACGCCTGCGCCGCAAGATCGAGGCCGATCCATCGCAACCGCAATTCATCCTCACCGAACGCGGCGTGGGCTATTCGTTCAACTCACCGGTCGAGATTCTCTATTGACCGTCCGGTCACGCTCGCCGTGCGGCTGACGCCTCCATCCCACCAGCCACCGAGCGCTTTCACCAGTAGTACGCTTGCATCGAGGCGCCGCCGGGCGATCTCAATGGCGGTCCGTTCATTGGTCAAGGCCATGCTCTGCGCGGTCACAACTTCGAGGTAACCCACCGCACCGCCCTGATAGCGCTGCATCGCCAACTGCAGCTCATGCTCGGCCGCGCTGACCGCCAACTGCTGGACCGCCGATTCGTCCGCGAGAATGCGCAGCGCCGCGAGGTTGTCCTCGACCTCTTGGAATGACGTCAGCACCACCTGACGATAGTCAGCCACCGTCGACTCATAGCTCGCCTTGGCGCCGTTCAATCTCTGCTTGCGCAGACCGCCGTCGAACAACGTGCCAACCAAGGGGACGCCGGCGGCCCAGAAGCGGCTGGGCGCGCTTGCCCATTGCGAAAAGCCGCCCGATTCGAGGCCGCCGGCCAGGGACAGCATCAGATCGGGAAAGAACGCGGCGGTGGCCGAGCCCACGTCCGCGTTAGAGGCCGCCACGAGGCGCTCGGCCGCGGCCACGTCGGGTCGCCGTTCCAGCAGCTGCGAGGGGACGCCGGCGGGAACGTCCGGCGGCGCGAGCTGTGTGGCACTCGGCGGCAAGACAAATGTCGAGGCGGCCTCGCCGATCAGCGTGGCAACCGCATGCTCGAGTTGGGCGCGCATGACACCGAGATCGATGAGCTGCGAGCGCGCCGTCTGAAGTTGGGTCTGCGCCAGGGCGACGTCCGAATCCGATGCGACGCCGGCGGTGAATCGCTGGGTCGCGATGTCGAGCGCCGCCTGAAAGGCGACGACGGTTTGTTGCAGCAGCTCAGTTTGTGTGTCCAGCCCGCGCAGGTCGAAGTAATCCACCGCAAGTTCGGCGTGCATACTCAGCTCGACCGCCGCCAGATCGGCTGCGCTCGCCTGCTCCCGCGCCTTCGCGCCCTCGACGGCATGGCCCACTTTGCCGAACAAATCCGGCTCCCAGGAAGCGCTTAGCGCCGCGGTGTTGTCCCACACCGTCTTGCCGGCCAACGAGCGTCCGATGACGGTCTGCGAGGTCAGGCTTCGACTGGGCGCGATCCCCGCTTGAATCGTCGGGAAATACGCTGAGCGCGCTTCACCAACCACCGCGCGCGCCTCCTGCAGCGAGGCCACCGCCTTGACGATGGTTTGATTGGACACGGTGACGCGCGCCTCGAGCTGATTCAACGATGCGTCCTGAAAGGTTTCCCACCAGGCACCGCGATCCTGCACGTCCTGAGGGTTCGCGGGCTTCCAGCCTTGCGGCGGCACGATTGCCGAAGCGCCGGCGGGTTGTTCCTTGAACGCTCCGGGCACGTCAACGGCAGGCCTCACGTAGGCGGGACCCGTAGCACAGCCGGCGAGCATCAACGCCACCGCTACAAGGCCGGCGCCCACGCGATTCCTGGTTTCAAGCGTATCAAGTCCGACATTCATGACCATCTCCAACTATGTGGGGACCCGCAGCGGTCGCTCGCGCTAGGCCGACGGCGATTTCGACGGCTTCTCGGCGCGCGGCGGGTTCTCGACCACGCGCACTGCGTCGCCGGGGGCGATTGCATCTCCCGGATTGGCAATCACGCGTTCCTCGCCGGCGAGCCCCGACGCCACTTCCACGGTCGTGCCGAAGTCGCGTCCCAAGGTAATCGTTTGTAGCGCCACCTTGCCGGCGTCATCGACCACCGCCACCTGCACTCCGCTCGGCCTGAACAACAGCGCATTCACCGGTATTGACGGACGCGGGTGGGCGGCGGTCACATCCAGCTCGATCAGCGCATAGACTCCCGGCAGAATGGCACCGTCTGGGTTGTCGACGTCGACCTCGACGCGCAAGGTGCGGCTGGCGGAATCGATGGCGCCCGAGGTGCGCGCCACCATGCCGTGCAGGGCACGGCTCGGCGATTGCGGAACAGTCAGCGTCGCCGGCACACCGGGCCGCATGTCTTGCGCGTAATCTTGCGGGACGTCGATAAACACGCGCAGCTTGTCGGTTTCCGCCAAGTGGAAGAGCTCCATCTTCGAACCGCCGGCGCTGCCCGACTCGATCAATGCACCGACGTCGATATTGCGCGCGGTGACCACGCCTGCGAACGGCGCCACCACTCTTTCGTAGGACTGCAATTTGCTCAGGCGGTGCACGTTCGCCTGGGCGGCCGTGAGAGTGGCCGCCAGCGCCTTCATCGTGGCAACATCCTGGTCGGCGGCTTCGCGCGACACCGCATTGGTTTTGAGCAGACCGACCCAACGGTCGGCCGTCACTTTGGCGATATCGTACTGCACCTGCGCCGTATTCGTATCGGCGCGCGCTTGCTCGAGCTGCGCGTCGACTTCGGGTGTCTCGATGTCGGCGAGAAGTGTACCGGCTGGGACCTGGGTACCGATGTCCTTGTACCAATGCGCGAGATAACCATTGGTGCGCGCGAAGATCGAGGCCTCCTGATACGCCTGTACGTCGGCAGGCAACTGGATGCGCTGTACGGCGGGCGCGGCTTTCGGGGTTACCACCGAGACCAGGGGAATCTCGAAAGACTCGGTTTGCGTACGCAGCGCGGCGTGCGCCTTGAGGCGCGGCAGGATTCCGACGCACAGGACCAGCAACACCAGCAGGAATGGCGCCAAGCGCAGCAGCCATGTTTTCAGGGCTCGGCGGGTCACTGGCGGATCACCGCCGTTGCCGGTAGCTGTCGGATCGCTGGCGTTCATGTGCTGCTCCCTTAATTCGTCAATTCGTGGACCACGCGGCCGCCGACGGGCTCGCTCGCCTCGCGGCGCTTGAACCATCCATGCACCGCCGAAAATACGACGGGCACGAACAGCAACGTGGACAGGGTTCCGAACAACAGCCCGCCGATCACGGCGCGCCCCAAGGGAGCGTTCTGCTCGCCGCCATCGCCGAGGCCGAGGGCCATGGGCAACATACCGATCACCATGGCCAGTGCCGTCATCAGCACCGGGCGAAACCTTCCCAGGCCCGCCTCGAGCGCGGCGCGCACGGGCTCGGTGCCTTGCGCCAGGGAGTCACGCGCAAAACTCACGACGAGAATACTGTTGGCGGTCGCGATGCCGATGCACATGATGGTCCCGGTCAGCGCCGGCACACTGACCGTCGTACCGGTGATGAACAGCATCCACACGATACCGACCAAGGCAGCCGGGAGCCCACTGATGATGATCAGCGGGTCGATCCACGATTGGAAGTTGATCACCATGAGCAGGTACACCAACAGCACGGCGAAGGCGAGCCCGGTCAACAGGCCGGAGAACGAGGACTGCATGGTCTGCACCTGGCCGCGCACCACCATGCTTGAACCCGCCGGTAGACTGCCGCGCGCCTCATCGACCATGCCTGCGATGTCATGCGCCACCCCGCCGAGATCACGTCCCTGGACCGAACCGAATATGTCGATCACCGGCTGGACGTTGTAGTGGGAGATCACCGCCTCCTGCGAACCGCGATCGAGCGTGCCGAGCGAGCCCAGGATTTGGGACTTCGCCGCTCCAGGGACAGTGGGGCTCGCGCCCGCTGCCGCACCGGCACCGGCAAGCGGAATATTGCGCAGCGCCTGCAGTGAATCCACCGTGTACTGCGGCGTCATGGTCATTAGCGGATAGCTCACACCGTTCGCTGGATTGAGCCAAAAATTAGGCGAGGTCTGCGAGCTTCCCGACAGTGCAATCAGCAGGTTCTGTGCGATCTGGCGCTGCTGGAAGCCGGCCTTGATCGCTTCGGTGCGGTCGACATCGATATTGATCGCCGGCGCATCGTCGGGCTGCTGGATTCTCAAGTCGACCAGACCCTGCACCTTGCGCAGCCGCGCCAACAACTGCGTCGCCGCCGTCCGGTTGCCGTTCACGTCGCCGCCGACGATCTGAATGTCGATGGGTGACGGCAGGCCGAAATTGAGAATCTGGCTGATGATGTCCGCCGGCAAAAAAGCGAAGGTGACGCCGGGAAACTCGGTGTTCAGCGCGGCCCGCAGCTTCTGCACGTACTGTGACGTAGGCTTGTGTTTGGCATTGAGGGTGATCAGGACGTCGGCGTCCGCCGCGCCGATCGGCGACGCGGAATCGTAGGTCAGGTTGATGCCGCTGACCGGCAGACCGATGTTGTCCAGTATGCCGGTGAGTTCGGCCTTCGGAATCAGCGAGCGAATGCGCTTTTCCACATTGTCCGTGATGCGCGCGGTCTCCTCGATGCGAGTTCCGGTCTTGGCGCGCAGATGCAGCCGTATCTCTCCGGTATCCGAGGTCGGAAAGAAGTCCTGACCCAGAAAGGGCACCAGAATGGCGCTACCCAGGCACACGCACAAGAACCCGACCGCCAACACACGCGGCCGTGCCAATCCACGCTCCAGGCGTCTGTGATAAAAGTCGCGAAACCTCTCGAAGCCACCCTCGAAGCGGCGCTGAAAACGCATGAACGGGCCGAGGGGTTTGTCGGCGTCGGCAGAGCGGTGCGCAGCGCCGCGCAGCAAATACATGGCCAGCGTGGGAATCAAGGTGCGTGAGAAGAAATACGAGGCCAGCATGCCGAATACCACGGCCTCGGCGAGCGGCACGAACAGATAGCGCGCCACCCCGGACAACAGAAACATCGGAATGAAGACGATGCAGATGGACAATGTCGAGACCAAGGTGGGCACGGCGATCTGCGCGGAGGCCAGGAGAATCGCCTCGCGCTTTTCGGTGCCTGCATCGAGGTGATGGCTGATGTTTTCGATGGCCACCGTGGCGTCGTCCACCAGGATGCCCACGGCCAGTGCGAGTCCACCCAGGGTCATGATGTTGATGGTCTGTCCCAGTGCCGACAGCGCAATCAGCGAGGTGAGAATGGAGAGCGGGATGGTGACCGCAATGATCAAGGTGGCGCGCCAATTCGCCAGAAACAGAAGAATCATCAGCCCAGTCAAGGCTGCGGCAATCAACGCCTCGCGTACCACGCCGCTGACGGCGGCGCTGACGAACACCGATTGATCGGACACGGGTTTGATCTGCAACGCCTTCGGCAGTCCCGCCGCAATCTGCGGCAGCATCGCCTTGACTTGCGCGATGATCGCGAGCGTCGATGCATTGCCGCTCTTTTCGATCTGCAGCAACGCCGAACGCGAGCCGTTGGTGCGCACGATGTTGGTTTGCGGCGCATAGCCGTCGCGTACGTGCGCCACATCGTGCACGTAGATGACGCGTCCGCCGGACGTGCTCACCGGCAGATCATTGAGGGCCTCGACGTCACGGGTGCTGCCGTTGAGGTTGACGTTGTACTCCAGCGCGCCGATTTTGGCCGTGCCGCCCGGCAGGATCAGGTTCTGTGCATTGACGGCATTGACCACATCCAACGGCGACAGGCCGCGGGCCTGCAAGGCCCGCGAATCGATATCCACCATGATTTGCCGAACTTTGCCGCCGAACGGCAGCGGCACGGCCGCACCCTGCACCGTCGCCAGTTGGGTACGAATGAAATTATTGCCGTAGTCGTACAGCTGCTGCTCGGGCAAGGACTTGCTCGACAGGGCGAGTTGCAGAATGGGAACCGTCGAAGCGTTGTAAGCAAGAATCAACGGCGGCAGTATCCCAGGCGGCAGATTTCGCAGCAGCGACGATGAATTCGCCGCTGCCTCCGCCATTGCGCGATTGATGTCCGCGCCGGGATGAAAGAACACTTTGATCACCGCGACGCCGTTCATGGTCTGCGACTCGATGTGTTCGATGTTGTCCACGTCGGTGGTGAGCGCACGCTCGACGGGCGAAGTAACGCGGTGGGTCATGTCGTCCGCAGAGAAGCCGTTGAACGACCAAACGATGCTCAGCACCGGAATATCGATGTTGGGAAAGATATCGGTCGGGGTGCGCAGCAGACTCAAAGGGCCGATGATCAGGACCAGTAGCGCGACCACGATGAACGTGTACGGTCGACGTAGGGCAAGTTCAACGATCCACATGAGTTAATTCCTCCCGGTGACAGAACCGTCACTGATATTTGCAGCAAGCCTGACTCAGGCTCGTTGCTCGTCGATGTCGTCGCGCTCGGCGGCTGTTTCAACGGTAACTTGCCGTGCATCGTGCGCGCCAGCCGTCTTCGCGGCCGGTCCGAGCATATTTCAGCCGTAACTCACACCGCCCCCGCCGACATCGAATGACAACCGGGAGCGCGGACCATAGGGCACAGAGGGTGGGAAATCATTCACGAGCCGCCTCTGCCGGCCAACAACGTTGCGAGGGCAAATGCGTACTCTTAATCGGCCTGTCATTATCTTCACCTTCTGGCTGATGCTGTTGGTGACCGCCGCGGCTGTCGCCGACGATGCGGTGACGATCAGGGTTTATAACGATGGTGCCGACGATATTGTCGTAACCGTTTATGACTTGAATGCACAGCCGCCGGGGGCGGTTCTTGCCAGTCAGAGAATCAACGGATTTGCGTGGGTACCTATTTCGGTTACCGCAGACGCGGTGGGCAGTGGTCACGTGAAGTGGACTGCAAGAACCGCGGACGCGAGCTTTCACAGATGCGGATATCGGGATAGGAATGGACTCGCAAAGGACGATTCCGTGCGGGTATCTGCGGAATCCAGATGTGTCGAAAACTAGGCGTCGAACTCGCGGCGTGCCTGCTCAACCTGGTTGAGGTTTTCCGCTGCCCAGACCCATACCCCGCAAAAGGCCGCGCCAAGGCTCATGCCGAGTTGCGTTAGTTTGTATTCGACCTTTGGCGGCACGACGGGATGCACGGTCCGCGTAATCAGGCCGTCGCGCTCCATGTGGCGCAAGGTTTGCGTGAGCATCTTTTGGCTGATGCCTTCGATCGATTCGCTCAGGCGCGTGAATCGCAGCTCGCCCTTTTCCGCCAACACCTCGAGAACCAGCATCGTCCACTTGTCGGCAACGCGGCCGATGAGGTCGTTAACGAGGGCTTCAATCCGGGGATCGAGGTCGTCGGGGGGAGTGCGGGCGGCATAGACCTTCGCCCTAGCGATTTGCTCTTCGGTGAATTGCGAGATCTTCGGCATTTATCACTCTCTTTTCGGTACGTATAGCACTTTTTGGTGCCTACTTTCGTTTGGAGAGTGTAACGCGCTAGCATGCGGCGAACAAGCACGAGTCGGCAGCACGCGAGGAGTCTCTTATGAAACTGGACAATAGAACCATCCTCATCACCGGCGGAACCAGCGGCATCGGCCTCGAGCTGGCGAAGCAACTTCACCAGCGGGGTAACACGATTATCGTGACCGGCCGCGACCCCGGAAAGCTCGATGCGGCCAAGCGGGCGCTATCCGGTATCCACACGTTTGAGAGCGACGTGAGCGATCCCGTAGCCATAGCGGCGCTGCACGACAGCGTGCTCGCGCAATTTCCGGCGCTCGATACGCTGGTTAACAATGCCGGGGTCATGCGAAACCTGAATCTCAATCAACGTCGCGGCTTGAACGATGTAACGCGCGAAATCGAGATCAACTTGATGGGGCCGGTGCGGATGGTCCAGCAGTTCCTACCGCACCTCAAAACCCGCAAGGGCGCGCTGATCGTCAACGTCTCGTCGGGCCTGGCCTTCATCCCTTTCCCGGCGTCGCCGATCTATTGCGCCACGAAGGCCGCAATTCATTCATTCACCCAATCCCTGCGTGTGCAACTCGACGGCACGGGCGTTACCGTGATCGAGCTGGCCCCGCCCGCCGTCGAGACGCCGCTGTTGCGAGGCGAGTTCGAGCAGGAATTGAAGGGCCAGAAAGGGATGGACGTGACCGTGCTCGCCGAGCGAGCCATCGCCGCGATCGAGGCGGGTAAGCTGGAAATCCGGCCCGGCCTCAGCGATGTGCTGAAGGCTATGAGCCGGATCGCCCCCCAATTCATGCTCAAGCAGATGGCGAAGATGGCGAAGCCCAAAGGAATCTCGACCGCATCGTAACAACAGCTTAATGGTTGGTGCTTTGTTTGGCGATGCGTGCGGCGTCCGTAACCCGTCCCGTCCGATATAATGCAGGGCATTATCGGTTCAATCGTCTTCAGGATCACGCATGAAACCCACCGTCAAGCTCGACGCCCTCGACGTCGACAAAGTGCTGTACGATTTTATGGAACGCGAGGCGCTGCCCGGGACCGGCATCGATAGCCATGCCTTTTGGAGCGGGTTCGCGAGCCTGGTCAGTCGATTATCGCCGCGAAATGTGGCGCTGCTCGAGACGCGCGATCGCTTGCAGGCGTCGATCGATGCGTGGCACGTCAAACACCCGGGCGCGCAGTTCGATGCGCCGACCTACAAGGCGTTCTTGATCGACATCGGGTATCTCGTTCCCGAGCAAGCGCTCTTCGCCGTCGATACCGCCAACGTGGACGAAGAGATCGCAGCAGTTGCCGGACCGCAGCTGGTCGTTCCGGTCAACAACGCTCGGTACGCACTGAACGCGGCCAACGCGCGTTGGGGCAGTTTGTACGACGCGTTGTATGGGACGGACGCCATCCCGCAGGACGGCGGCGCGGCCCGGGGCGGCGGCTACAATCCGCGGCGCGGTGCGAAAGTCATCGAATTCGCGCGCAGCTTTTTGGACTCGAGCTTCCCGCTTGCCGAGGGCGCGCACCGCGACGCCATAGGCTACCGGGTGGCAGAGCGCGGGCTCGAAATCAAGCTTCGTTCCGGCAACACCGTTTTGCTCGAGACCCCGGCGGCCTTTGCCGGTTTTCAAGGCGAAGCGACGTCACCGTCGGTGATTTTGCTGCAACATCACGGCCTGCACGTCGAGCTGCATGTCGACCGACAGCACTTCATCGGGCGCGACGACCCTGCGGGTATCAGCGACCTCGTATTGGAATCCGCACTCACCACCATCCAGGACTGTGAGGATTCCGTGGCCGCCGTCAGTACCGAAGACAAGGTGAACGTCTACCGAAACTGGCTGGGTCTCATGACGGGTACGCTGGAAGCTCAGCTCGAAAAAGGCAGTAAGGTGGTCTTACGACGCCTGAATGCCGACCGCCGCTATCGAACGCTGTCCGGCACGGAGCTGGTGCTCCCGGGACGCAGCCTCATGCTGGTGCGAAACGTCGGTCACCATATGTTGTCGGATGCGATTACCCTGGATGGCGCTCCGATCCCGGAGACTTTCGTCGATGCCGCGGTGACAGCGCTCGCTGCGCTCCATGATCTTCGCACGGGCGGCGCCCGGCACATCGGTGCCCGGCACAACTCGCGCACCGGCTCGGTGTACATCGTCAAGCCGAAGATGCACGGCCCGGAAGAAGTCGCGTTTGCGGATGACTTGTTTGCCGCCGTCGAGGATATGCTGAGGCTGCCGCGGCATACCCTGAAGATGGGCATCATGGATGAAGAACGTCGCACCAGCGTCAACCTGGCGGAGTGCATCCGCGCGGCGAAGCATCGCGTCGTGTTCATCAATACCGGATTTCTCGATCGAACCGGCGATGAAATCCATACCTCGATGGAGGCCGGGCCCATCCCCCGGAAAAGCGACCTCAAGAAGGCGGTGTGGTTGGACGCCTACGAGCGGCAGAACGTCGACGTTGGCCTCGCTTGCGGCCTTCGCGGTCATGCACAGATCGGCAAGGGAATGTGGGCCATGCCCGATCTCATGGCCGACATGTTGAAGGCCAAAATCGCGCATCCGATGGCGGGAGCCAATACCGCCTGGGTACCTTCGCCCACTGCCGCGACCTTGCACGCATTGCATTACCATCAAATCGATGTGGCCGAGGTACAGGAAAAGCTGGCGCAGCGGCAACGCGCATCGCTCGATGAAATTTTGACGCCGCCCCTGGTGCAAACGCCCGGCTGGACCGCGGCCGAGATCGAGGAAGAAATCAATAACAACGCGCAGAGCATTCTGGGCTATGTGGTCCGCTGGATCGATGTCGGCGTGGGATGCTCGAAGGTGCCTGACTATTATAATGTGGCGCTCATGGAGGATCGGGCGACGCTGCGCATTTCCAGTCAGCATGTTGCGAACTGGCTGCGTCACGGGATCTGCACGCGCGACCAAGTAATGACGGCTCTGCGGCGCATGGCGAAAGTGGTGGACGAACAGAATGCCGGCGATCCTGGCTATCGGGCCATGACCGGAGATTTGGAGCACAGCGTTGCGTTCCAAGCCGCTTGCGACCTGATCTTCAAGGGCCGCGAGCAGCCGAACGGCTACACCGAGGCCATTCTCACCGCGCGGCGCAAGGAAAAGATGCTGGAACAATCGCCGCCAGCCCGATAGTCTGCAATCTTTCTAGTCTGCAATCTTTACTAGTCTGCAATCTTTCTAGTCTGCAATCTTTCTAGTCTGCAATCTTTCTAGTCTGCAATTTTTACGGAGTCATTCATGAGTCGGCTGACACTTGCACAAGCCAATAAGATCATTGAAAGCGCGCTGGCCGTTGCGCGCCAACGCGGATATCGCGCCATGGCCGTCGTGGTCCTCGACGAAGCGGGTCATGTGCGCGCCGCCCAGCGCGAGGACGGAGCCAGCATGTTTCGGATCGACGTCGCGACCGGCAAAGCGTGGGCCGCGGTGGGCATGGGTGCCTCGAGCCGGGCATTGGGCGAGCGGGCGCGGGACAATCCGATTTTCTTTGGCTCACTTCCGGCAACGGCGCAAGGCAAGTTTTTGGCGCAAACCGGCGCCGTGCTGGTCAAGAACGCAGGTGAAATCGTCGGCGCCGTGGGCGCGAGCGGAGGTACCGGCGATGAGGATGAAGCGATTTGCATGGCCGGCGTAGAGGCCGCAGGACTGCAATACGCCTGAAATCAGTCGATCGGGTATCTGCGTCGCAGGGCCGCTAAGCGCTCCGCCCAAGGCACTTCGCGCTCCAGCCACGCTGCCAGCGACAAGAGTTGGGCATCTTGCCCCAGCGGCGCAGCGAGCTGAACACCGATTGGCAAGCCTGAATTGGACATGGCCAGAGGCAGCGAAATGGCGGGCTGCCCAGTGGCGTTGAAAATCTCGGTGTAGGGAGCGTACCCATAGGAATCCGAATTCCAGCGATCGAGATCGAATGCCGCCGTGCGTCCGTCGATCTGACCGATTCGCAGCGGAAGTTCGGCAGTCGTGGGCAATATCAGCAGGTCGAATCGCTGGAAAACCTCCGCCATGTCGCGCGTCGCGACGGTCAGCGCGCGCCGCGCGCGAACGTAGTCGAGCGCGCTGCTACGTTCACCCAATGCCATGGCCGCCCAGGTGAGGGCCTCGAGCTCGTTCGGTTCGGGCGACCGCCCTACCCGTCCACGATAAAACTCGATCTCCTCGGCGATCGCGGTCAACCAAATGGTGAGAGCGGGTTCGCCTATGTTCGCCGATGTGGGGAACGCGAACTCCTTCACCTGGTGGCCCGCCCGCGCGAGCAGACCGGCCGTCCACTCGACCGCCGCGCCAATCTCTTGATTCGGACGCAGGCCGCCGGGTGCTTGCAACGTCATACCGATCCTCAAGGAGGGCACGGTAGCCGAGAGCGCTGAAGCGAACCCGGAGCTGGGCACCAACACGGGCGCACGCGACGTCGGCTCGGGCCCGGCGGTGAGATCGAGCATCAGCGCCGAGTCTCTTACCGAGCGCGTGAGCACATGCTCGCAGTCGAGACCGCCCGCCAATTCATCCAGATGCGGCCCCACCGGCACCCAACCTCGAGAGGGCTTGAGACCGACCAGGCCGCACGCCGCCGCCGGCACCCTGATCGAGCCGCCTGAATCCGTGCCGTGCGCGATCGGCACCATACCCGATGCGACGGCCGCCGCCGCGCCGCCGCTCGACCCACCGGGGCTGCGCGTCAGGTCCCATGGATTGCGAGTCGCGCCCCGCCAAGTCGGCTCGGTCACGAACTCCTCGGCGAACTCCGGTGTGTTGGTTCGGCCCAGAATGGACAGGCCGGCGGCCCGCCACCGCTGCGCCAACGGCGCATCGAGCGACGCGGCCGGCAGCTCGGATAGCCATCGGCACGAAGCCGTGAGATGCAGGCCCGCAACGTCGATGTTCATATCCTTCGCGAGAAACGGCACGCCGGCCAGCGGCGCCTGCAAATCGACTTGAAGCGCAGCGGATCGAGCCAGTTCAAAAGATCGTTCCACCACCGCGTTCAGCTGCGGGTTCAGTGCATCGATCCGCTCGATAGCCGCTTCGGCAAGCGCTTGCGGCGTGACCTCGCCGCGGTGCACGAGTTCTGCAAGATCTGCGGCATCGAATGCCATGTATTCGTCGGGTCGCATGCAACATCACCTAGCGAAGGGGATTGCCAGTGTAGCGTGCGCCGTGTGACGTGTGCGCCCTATGCGCCGGAACGAACGCCGAACTACACGCGGTGACGAAACCGTCGAACCCCTGGTACGGTGAGTACGATGCTGCCAATCAGGGCCAGGTAACCACCCGCTCCGATGGAGACATGCCGGGCCACCAAATCGCCGCCATGATGCACCCAGTTGTTGGCGAAACGGATGAAGCTGCCGCTCGTGGATCTCGCATCGGGTGGCGCCGTAAAGAATTCACCCGATGTCCTCGAGTAGAGCATCACTGCGCAAACGAGAATCAGCGCAAGCGGCGCTAGATAGCCACCCCAAGCAATTCTTCTCTTCACGAAGTGAGGGGCGAGCGGGGCCAACAGGCAGGTCAGACAAACCAAGCCGAAGAACGTCCTGTGAAACGGCGTATCGACATCAAAAAACAGCCGGCTCGGATCGGCAATCACGGCCGACATGTCGAAGAATCGTACGCCATGCTGGAGCGAACCCAGACTGACGACCAGTGTATTCATGAAAAACCAGCCGAACACCACGCAGACCATGGCCAGCTTGCTCGATCCATCGAGCTCCGCAAAGGCACGCGCCACGCGGCCGATCGGCGGCTGATTCGAGGGGACCTCCACGCTATGCGGCGCATCCATGTGTGACATAGCCTAACGCCAATCGCAGGACTTTGGCACCTCGACGTCCCTCCACCCCCCAAATCGGGGGAACCCATTAATTCATATGCTAAGATTTAGCCTACGCTACCGTCGATGGCCATCAAGGTGGAGAAGGACTCTCTCGTGGCTTGGAAACATAAGATGGCAGGATCCCGCCATATCGCCATCCTCGCTGTGGTTGCCGCCTATATTGCAGCCTGCGCGACGGTCGACGACAAATTTCACGACGATGCCTGGTACCAGAAGAGCAAGGAAGTCTCGGCCAAGGCCGTCGCAGTCACCTCGCCCATGGTATCCAAAGCCTACGCCCGAACACAGAAGTACCTCGCCGAGCAGGACCTGCTGAAGACTTTCCAGGACGCGGGTGAACACAGCGAAACTGCGGTGCTGGGTGTATTACATAAATCGGGTATCAAGGGAACGGGACAGGCCGCGACCGCAGGCAAGGCGCCGGCGACCGGAAACTCGGCGAAGAAGCATCTGCCCGCCCCGCCGGCACTCGACAACGTGCCAGAGCAATATGCGGGTTCCCTGCGGTGGCCGCTGGACGCCTACATCGTCAGCTCGGAGTTCGGGGCACGCTGGGGCAAGATACACAAGGGTATGGATATGGCCGCCGATGTGGGTGAGCCGGTCTTCGCCATTGCCGATGGCGAGGTGATCTACGCGGGCGACGGCCTTCGCGGTTACGGCAACGTCGTCATCTTGAGGCATGATCGCAAAACGAGTTCGTTATATGCCCACAACAGCGAGCTCAAGGTCAAGCAAGGCGATCAGGTGAAACAAGGCACGTTGATCGCGTTGCTCGGAAGCACGGGGCATTCCACCGGCCCCCATGTGCATTTCGAAATTCGTGATGGCGACACGGCGGTCAACCCGCGCGATGTGCTGCCAAAGCCAAAGGTCGCGGACGCGACGCCGGACGAGCGTACGGAACCCACTAGCGACGAGACGGTCGCCAGCCTTGTTGGCGGGCCGCGATCTCCGCACTTTGATCCAGCGGCTCTCCGGCAATCTGCTGTTGCACGGCATCTAGAATGACCGGCGACAGGGCCGAGCCGGCTGTCCGGTAAGCCGCTGCCGACTCGCCGCCTACGCCGTCCGAAGGCTGCGCCAGTACCCGAATCTGCCAATCATTCGCGCGACGGCATGCCACGCCGGCCGGAGACGCCGCTGCAGTCATCGTGAAGGCGCGGCAGAATTCGCCCGACTTGGCCACGAAGCTGAGCCCAATCTGCACCGGCGCGGAGGCTATGCGCTCGCTGGCCAGTTGGTTCGATAAGGCTTTCGCGAGCGTGCCGCTCGCGACCAAGCCGCCGCCGGCATTTTCAATCATGGGAGAACTCGCGCGATGCTGCACGAAATATCCCAGCCCCACGCCAATCAATAGGCTCGCCGCCATCGACACCAAGGGTTGCCATCGCGTAGGTTGCCATCGAGTTCGACCCGCCACTTTCCGCAAACCTGGCGTTCCCCGAGCGGCCGCCAACAGCCGGTCCGGCGTGGCTTCATCGAGCTCCGCTGCATAGGCCGCCTGGAGTTTCGCTCTCAGTGCGCGATGTTGCGCCACCCGCCTCTCGATATCCGGGTCCTCGCGCATGGCCGCGGCCACCGCGGCGCTCGTCGCTGAATCCAATTCACCGTCAGCGAACGCCATGAGCGTCTCATCTGAAATGGTCATGGCGTTACCCTTCCGCTTCCAATGAAGTTTGCAAAGCGGCGCGCGCACGCGCGAGCCTGCTCGTCAGTGTGCCTATGGGTATACCCAGCACATCCGCAGCCTCCTTGTACGGAAGGCCCTCGACCAGCACGAGGCTGACGGCCACTCGCTGATCCTCGGGCAACCTCGCCATGGCCGACTGAACGGACATGATGTCGGTCGCCCGCTCCATGGTGTCTGTCCCAACCTCGGCACCGGCTTCCTCCGCAACGAACACTTTGTTCCGCCGCATTCGCGACCGAACCTCGTCGATCCATGCATTTCTGACAATCTTGAACAGCCAGCTGTCCAAGCGTGCGTCGCTGCGCCATTGGGCCAAATTCTCGAGCGCCCGCTCCAGTGCCACCTGCACGACATCGTCCGCATCGTGCTGATTCCGAGCCAGATTTCGCGCGAAGCGCCTCAACCGGGGCACCAACGCCACCAATTGGTCACGGACGTTTTCCCGTGTCCCAAGCGTATTCATGGAGTAGACGTTTGAGATGTGATGTTTAATCCACCTATTCTAACAGCCGCCAAATTCCGAGGGCACGCATGCTGACACGACCGTGGGCCGTATTGTTGTTGTTTGCCGTGACGTTGTCGGCACGCGGACAGCTGCGCCTGCCGGCTGTGCCGCTGCCCACCGTTCCTCTGCAAACATTGCCCCTGCAGTCCGCGCAGCAGACGCTCGACCAGGTTGACGCCCAAACTCGCGATCGTCTGAGCAACGCGCGGCACCTGCAGATCAACCTTCTGATTCGCGCCAATCGTCGCGTGGTGGAGGCGGATCCCGACGGTGAACCCATCGTCCGCGGCGAAATTCTCGCACTGTCCCCTTCCGACGCGGCGCTGAGTCACGCGCTATCGGCCGGTTTTCTCGTTGCTCGGGAACAGCCGCTCAGCTCCGCGGAACTGCGCGTAATCGTCCTCACGGCGCCGGCCGGCATGTCGACAAAACGCGCGCTCAGGAATTTACGCGAGTTCGATCCGGACGGCCTCTATGACTATAATCACATTTATACCCATGCCGGCGGCGCGGCCGAGGTTCTCGGCTCGCTCGAGGATCCAGCCACGGCACCGATTTCGGCAGCCGGCCGCGGGCCGTCCGAGCGACCACGAATTCGCGTCGGATTATTGGATACCGGGGTCGATAGCTCGCATCCGGTTTTTCACGACTCCACGGTGCACACCTGGGGCTGCGCGAACAAGCCGAACCCGAGCCCGCACGGAACCGCCGTCGCGTCGTTGCTGCTTACCCGTGCGAGTGCGGAGTTGTATGCGGCCGACGTGTATTGCGGATTGCCCACGGGTGGCGCCGTCGACGCCATTATCGGCGCACTTGCCTGGATGATGAGTGAGCACGTGCCGGTGATCAACGTCAGCCTCGTGGGCCCCAAGAACGCGATGCTCGAGCAGACCGTGGCCGCGCTCATCGTGCGCGGCTATGTCATCGTCGCAGCGGTGGGCAATGACGGACCCACTGCACCACCGCTCTATCCGGCGGCATACGCACGCGTCGTTGGGGTGACTGGCGTCGACGTCAATCAGCGCGTGCTGCTCGAAGCTTTGCGGGGACCGCAAGTGATGTTTGCCGCTGCCGGCGCCGGGATCAAGGCCGCGGATGTCGCGCATGCGTATGCCGACGTGCGCGGAACCTCATTTGCGGCACCCACCGTTGCGGGACTGCTGGCGGAGTTGATGACCACTCCCGATAGGGCGACAGCTGACGCTGCGGTCGATACGTTGGCCAAGCGGGCCATCGATTTGGGACCGCCTGGGAAGGATTTTACATATGGCTTCGGGCTGGTCGGCACCGACGCACACTGAAAATAATTTGCTCCTTCATGGAAGAAGTTGGGCGGCCCGGTCGTATTCCTAGTGAAAGCACGCGGAATGTCCGCGGCTCAACAGGAGCACGACGATGAAAACCAAATTAACGATGGCGGGAGCGGCTGCGGCGGCCCTATTGGCGCTGGCTGGACAGGCGCAGGCCGGACTTCTGGGCGGCGGCGCCAGTGGCGGCCTGGCGGGCGGCTTGGGTGGCGGCGCTGCGGGCGGCGTGGGCGGAATTCGCGGTGCCGGCGGCTTGGGATCGCAGGGAGCGTTCAATGGCACCCTCGGGTCGTCGGACTCTCAGCCCGCGGCGGGTGCCGTCAAACGAGCGGACGGCAAGGCGAACAACGCGAAGCAGGCGGCCGGCGCGGCCAAGAGCACCGCGAGCGACACGGCAGGCACGGCCAAGAGCACCGCGGTCGACACGGCAGGCGCGGCCAAGAGCACCGCGGTCGACACGGCAGGCGCGACCAAGAGCACCGCGGCCGACACGGCGGGCAGCGACGCTGGCTCCGCGTCCAATAGCGCATCGAGCGCCGCCGGCAACGTCTCGAACACCGGCGGCATCTCCAATGTCGCGGCAGCCGGGGTGAGCCAGACATCCTCGCCGGCTAGCGCATCCGCCATTACGAATAGCGCCACTCAGGCGACAGCACCCGCTGCGGTCCCTGCGGCAAATACGGCGACAAAATCGCCAACGACGGCGAGTTCTAGCGCGGCCCCTGCGAATGCACCTAGGAATACGAATGGGCCGACGCATGCCAATACACCGACGAATGCGAATGCGACAAAGCCGGCGCCCACCGCAGATCGCAGCGTTTCGAGCAGCGGCTCAGGCTCCATCGATGCGGAACGCTCGCCGGGCGCAGCGTCGATCAACGCGAGCGGCAGCGGTTCCACCACCAGCAGCGGTTCGTTGAACTGATTCTTGCGACCCCGGGTCAAGCGACGACGTACATTGCGGGATCTCCATCAATGTGCGCTCGTCGCGCGACTTTAGAAACAGCTGTTCACGGTAGTCGGTAAAGAGCTTGGGAGGTATGGAGAAATCGTTGCGCATGCCACAAATCCCATACCACCCGAGAACGGAACGCCGGCACACATACCCAGCGTGGTTGTGCGACAACACGCCCGATAAGGTGTCGAATAAGCCGGCAACGGTGGCCATAATCGCCCAACGTGCGGTTATTAGATCACGAAAATCGAGTTTACAATCCCGCGCGTTTCTGTATTATCAAATGATCTCCAACAACCGACCTGGGCGTCCCCTATGCTCGACTCAATCGACACACATGACGCACACAACCTCTTTTCCACAAAGGGGTATGACGGCCGCGATGTACTGATTCCCAGCCATGTCGAGGACGCAACCGATCCGTATCTGAAACTCACTTCCGATGCCGCGATCAAAAAATACTATTCCGATAACGGCTATGTGGTCATCCGGAATGAGCTCCCTTCCGAACTGTGTGAACGCGTCAGGCGCACTTTCGAGAAAGAGGTCAAGCATTACCCGGGCCACTTGTATCGGCAGCCCTCGGGCGGAAGACCTGAGGTTAACAAATACACGAAGACCGGCTTCGTGGTTAATAGCATCTTGAACGTACACGATCTGTCGACGCGCCAATTCGGCGGCTTCAGAAACGATTCGTTGCAGGTGCTGACCCACGACAACATTCAAAAGTCGGTGAAAATCATCCTGGGCGAACCCGGCCAGTTGGTGCAAAGCATGTATTTCGAGGGGAACCCCAATACCTGGCCACACCAGGACACCTATTATTTGGATTCGGAGAAACTGGGCAGCATGGTCGCAGTGTGGGTGGCCATCGAGGACATCCAGCCCGGTGCGGGCCGGTTCTACATCTATCCTGGCAGCCACAAAATAGACATGATGAAGAACGGCGGAAAGTTCGACGTTGCATTCAATCATGATCGCTACAAGAAATTGATGGTATCGGTACTGGAAGACAGCGGGATCGCCGTTCACGCGCCCGCGCTACGCCGCGGTGACGTTTTGTTTTGGAATTCGAAGACCATACATGGCAGCCTGCCGACTACCCAGCCCGAGAATTCACGATCGTCGTTTACCGGTCACTACATCCCGGAATCTCATCGCTTCATGCAGTTTCAGTCGAGGGTGAAATCGTTCGGCAGTCGGGTGGTGAACAACATGCGTGTCAATCATCCCAAAGACCAGGATCGCCTCTCCAACCGCGTCGTTTTGGGATTGGAAACCAGTTTTCCAAAATCATTCCAAGCGCTGAGAAATACGGCAATCAAGATCGTCACCCGCTAAACCTCGGGCGGCGACTAAAACCTCGAGCGGCCGCGAGCAACGCAAGGCCTGCGGCGCTAGGCTGCACAGGGCCGCGCCCTCATCGGTCCAGGCCTGAATCAAACGATCGCCAACGCGAGGTAGCACCGCCGAAAAGTTGGTAGCCTGGCGCCGCGAGGAGGTCGCCGTTCCATCTGTGGATGACTTCGCCCGCGCTTGAGGAGTCATGCCGGTATCGCCGTCGTCGATGCGGCGGAGGTATTGCGGCTCATCGGCACCGAGTAACAGACCCCACCCGGTTTGCTCCCACTGCCTCAGCACTCAAGCTTGGTCAGCTATGGCGATGCCGCACTCGATCACCTCACGCGCATGTACGGCGAGACGATCCCGGCCAGGAACCTGCATCTCGTCATGGGCACCATGCTCGCCCATCCGCGCACCTTCATCATCATCGGTCTGCTGCGCTCAGGATTTGATCCGCAGGAACTCGCCAAGCAGGGCTCGCTGTTCTGATGCGCCCTGATGAGCTCCAGTGCGCTTTTGTACCAAAGAGCAGCCGTCAGGCTATCCTGCACGTCAGCAAAAACAAGCGGGGAGTTGATTCACCGGACCGGCGGCCGGTCGCCAAGGGCAGTCAACTGCTGTTCGTCGCACTTGAAAGATCTCTTACCGAGATCTCGATACCAGCATATCTGACGATCTGTAAGTCGAGATCTGGGTGGCGGCTAAAGGTGAGCTGCAAATGCGATGGAGTGAGCCAATCCACTGTTAAGCTAATTCCCCCCTTATCCGGCGGTAAATCATTGAAGAAAGACACTACCGCCTCCGCGGCACCAGAACCATGAGTCCGCCGCAAGTACACGCCCGTTACGATCGCCGCGTTTCCCGGCCCACTGTATCGGTCCGCACGACCGGTCGCATCCACTGGCCATCGGGAGATCGCGCTTCGATTGACCAAATGGTTTCGCTACTACGACTGCATCCAAAGGATAAAATGCTGATCCCAAAAATCAACATTAAAACCGCTTTGCAGGTCGCGGAGCCCAAGCCGCTGCCGCCTTTGGTGACCAGTTCGCCCCCGGCTGGGGCAAATTTTACTGTTACGGAACGCATAGGGTACCGCTCTGTTGCGCATTGAATCCAGCGGTAATATTTGTAACGTTCCCGGCAGGCGTGGAGGGATAACTCGGGCTCATTTCCTTGCGCTGCATACTGCTGCGGGGTCGGGGCATTTCCCGCCGCATTGCATGGCGGTGTCGGCGTCTGACTTTGCGCCTAATGAGTTCTCGCTGCGAGTCCCACCAGCACAGCGCATTCATTTCTACAATCCACCAAACGTCCGAGCGCGCTTTCACGCTTTCCCTTTTCCTTGGAAAGAAATAGTGCTTCAAGGTCCGCTACCTGATTCCGCAATTGCTCGACCGAGGAATTGGCGTTGCGCCATGATATGAAGTCATCCCACTCGAGAGGGTACGCCAATTTATTGTCAATAAATCTATCTATAAGATCAATTGCTTGTCTGAGCGTGTGTACTTTCTCTACGCGTATATGCACCCGCCTTGATCGAACGAAGACTTGATAGATATCTTGGCACCAGCCCATTAGAGTTTGCTCCAGATCAAGGCCACGTAAATAAATCTATGTGGCCGCTCTCAACACCTCATTTCGCAAGCTTTAGTTCGCGCACCTTGACGACGATCATGTACTCGTACATTGCCTGGAGCAGCGCATAAGTCGTTCCGGCCTTCCCGTCGAGAAAGCCCCGTTTATAAAAATAGAGGAACATGAACTTCACCAGAGGCCGGAACGGAACGCGATAAAAAATCTCTTTCTGGTGGAAACGACGCTCGTGAAAATCCGATGCAGTCAGAGCTTTGCGGAGTGAAACTTTCGCGTGCGCGAGCCGAGCGCCGTTTATTTGACTCGCCTCGAGCGAACTATAGGAATTGTGCCTCTCGATCCAATGACTGATGCCCTTGCTGAAGGGAAAATGGTCTAGATAGCCGCCGACCGATCCCACCGGCCCTTCTACGACCGACACCGGGTTAATCAAGCGCTCGTAACGTATTTTTTCCGGACGGAACAGACGCAGATAAAATGGCGTCTGTTGAGCATGCTTCAACCAGGTCCCCATGAAAAAGTCGCGTCGCTGCACTTGAAATGCAACGCGGTCTCCCGGCAAGGTGACCGCCTTCTTGATCGCCGCAACTAATTCCACAGTGACGCGTTCATCGGCATCCACCAGCAGCACCCACGGGTACTTGAACGGAGTGTTTTGCAAGCTCCAATTGCGGTGCGCAGCTTCGTCCCCACCGAAGCTTTTCCTGGAGTCGGGGTAGGTTTTGACGACTACATTGGCCCCGAGAGCCCGCGCAAGGGCACACGTATCGTCACTACTTCCCGAGTCCAATACATGGACGTCATCGCACCACGACACGGATTCAAGACAGCCGGGCAGGTCTTTTTGCTCGTTTTTGGTCAGGATCAACACTGAAATCATCTATCACTTCCCTACAAATATGCGCTAGATCACATTGACCGCGCGTTTCAATTTCTGCGCGACAAGAACCCGGACGCCGCGCTGAACGCAGTCACGGCAATCCAATCGGCCGTCGGGATCTTGGCCGCGCACCCCCTGATTGGCAAGCGCGTCGAAGGCGAATTGCGCGAGTTGGTCATTTCCTACGGTCAATCGGGCTATATCGCCTTGTATCGATTCCTGGCTTCCAAAGATGAGGTGCGTATTCTGGCGATTCGGCCCCAAAGGGAATTGGGTTTTCAGCCATAGCCACTGCGATGACCCTTGAGCGGAATATTGAAGGTGATGGTCGCCCCGAATGCCTCCGGCGCCTGCGGATCGACGCGCACCTTATCGAACACCAACAAGCGCGTGCCCAAGGCGAAGCTTTCCTTCAAGTCGTGGGTCACCATGAAAATCGTCATCTTGTTCATGTTCCACAGTTTCAGTATCAGGGTGTGCATATCGGACGTGATCCCCGGATCCAGAGCGCCGAACGGTTCATCCAATAGCAATATTTTCGGCTCGCATATCACCGACTGGGCAATGGACAAGCGCTGCTGCATGCCGCCCGAGAGTTGTGCCGGATACTTGTCCGCGGCCGTCTGCAGCCCCACTGCCTCCAGAAGTTCCTGCGCTTTTTCCAGCGCGCGACGCCGCGGTGCACCGAATAGGCGGCCGAACAATCGTGAGTCGCGCAGCTCCAACCCCAGGAGCAGATTCTTTCTCACGCTCAAATGCGGAAACAGCGAATAGCGCTGGAAGACGATGCCCCGATCCGGACCCGGCTCCGCGGCCAGCGGCTCCCCGTCGATGAGGAATGAACCGCGGCTGGGCGTTTCGACGCCCAGCAACATTTTGAGAAACGTGGTCTTACCGCACCCGGAAGCACCCACGATGGTCACGAACTCGTGATCGTCGACATGGAGGTTTACATTCTCGAGTACCACCTGGCCGCCGAATTCCTTCCACAGATGCTTGATGGTTACTTGAGTCATTCGCGCAGCTCCGGCATTGTCACGCGCCGAAGGCCGTCCATGCAAACGCCTTCGTGCGCAACAACCGCAGCAGCCAATCCATGGTAAACGCCAGCAGGGTGATCCATGCGACGTAGGGCAGAATGACATCCATTGCGAGATATCGGCGGACCAGAAAAATGCGATATCCCAAGCCTTCTGTGGAAGCGATTGCCTCCGCTGCGATGAGAAACAACCAGGCCGATCCGAGACACAGACGCAGCGCATCGATCAACCGCGGCCACATTTGCGGCAGCACCACGCGAATCACCAATTGCCAGGTGGACGCACCGAGGGTTTGCGCCTTGATGATTTGCTCGTTCGGCAGTTCCGCGGTTCGCATCGCAAGATCGCGCACGATGACGGGAGCCACTCCCACGACGATGAGGGTGATCTTGGCGGCCTCACCCAGACCCACCACGATGAACAATATGGGCAAGACGGCGAGCGGCGGTATCAGCGACACAGCCGCGACGAACGGCGCGATGGTCGCCCGCAGGTACGGCAGCACGCCTATGGCCAGTCCCAACGAGAGACCCGCGACAGCGCTGATCGCCAACGCCGCCAACAGTCGTTCGAGGCTCGCGCCGGTATCGGTCCATAGGAGCCGGTCGCCGCTGCGCTCGTCTTCCTCGAATGCATATCGATGCACGGTGGCGGCGATGGTCGCGGGAGCCGGCAGCAATTTATCGCCGGGATTCTCCAGCAACCGGGCATGCGAGTAGTAAATATACGCGCAGACGACGAGAATGAACGGCAACATGCTCAACATCAAGGCGCCCCCTCGACCCGGACGCTGATTGATTAATCGGCGCATGAGTCAGGTGTTTCGCATGCGCGAGGGGTCGCGCGCGCGCAAGGGGTTGCACACACGCAAGACGCGCCGTACGCGCAAGGCGTTCCGCACGAGTGACTTGTCGCCGTTCGTCAAAGTGTGCCGTCCATGGCCATTTTCATATAGCTGGGGTCGAAGCGCATTTTAGCGTTGCGGGCGTCACCGAGGAATTTCCCCGCCGGGAATTGAATGCCGACGGCGTCGACGGAACCTGCGCCTTGCCCGAGTATTCCGTGATCGAAGGAGAATTTGCGCACCAAATCCATATTCTTGACGATGCTGTCGCCGGTCACGAATTGAAAAGCGTCGGCGGCCGTTGCGAACAATCGAGTCGTCGCCAACTGACTGGTGAATCCGGCAAGATCGGTGCCCGAGGCCTTCGCCATCGCCGTCTGCGCGACCTTCGCGGCCGCGTCATTCTTGAGCATCACGCCCAACGTTTCGTACCAAGCGCCGACCAACGCCTTGCCGAGCTTGGGATTGGCGTTGAGGATCGCCGTGTTGACCACCATGAGGTCCAAGATCTCGCCGGGTATCTTGCTGGAGTCGAACACCAACTGAGCATCGGGCATGGCCAGCACCGTACTCAACTGCGGCTTCCAGGTCACCACCGCGGTGCTTGCCGGCGTCGAAAAGGCCGCGACCACGTCCGCGTCCGACGTATTGATGATCTTGAGATCCCGTTCGCGCATCCCGGCGCTGGTCAGAGCGCGAATCAGCAGATAGTGAGATACCGAGAGTTCGACCAGATTGACCTTTTGACCTTTGATGTCCTCGAGCTTCTTGCCCTTGCCCTTCAATACGACGCCGTCATTGCCGTTCGAAAAATCGCCGACGATCAAGGCGGTGGAATCGACGCCGCCCGCCGCTGGAATGGTCAGCATATCCATGTTGGTCATCGCACACGCGTCGAACGTTCCTGCCGTGTACTGATTGATGGACTCCACATAGTCGTTGACCTGAGTCAATTTGATTTTGATGCCGTACTTCGTGGCCCACTTTTTCAAAATCCCGCTCTGGTCCGCGTAGTCCCACGGCATCCAGCCCACATAAATACTCCACGCGACATTGAAAGACGTCTTCTCGGCCGCTGCAAGTGCCGGCCGCGCTGCGTTTCCCGCCACCATGACCACCAACCAGCAGAGCCACCAAGAAAAACCTCGTCGCTTCATCCTCATGTCGTCCCCCATTTCAACATTCCGCAATAAGAAACCGCGAATCCCGGGTTACGGACTCAAGACCATGAGCGTCTGAGCCACCATGACCGCGCGGCCCTCCGCACATCGTACTTGGCTCACCACGCCGTCCATGGGTGCCGTTATGGGCAGTTCCATCTTCATCGACTCGATGATCACCAAAGTATCGCCGGCTTTGACGCTTTGACCTAGCACGGCGGAAATCTTCCACACGCTTCCCGATACGGGACTGGGGACGGCCACCTGGTGCGATTGGAGGTCCTCCGCCTCGGCCTCGACATGCGGCGCGGGCAAGTCCGCGGCGTAGCCGATTTGACCGCTGGCTTCCCAGCGCTGCCGTTCGGCGTCGAAGGCTGCCTGCTGGCGCGACTTATGCGCGGCAATGTCCGCGGCGTTCTGCTCGAGGAACTGGCGATAGTCTCTCAGCCGGAATGTCTCATCACTGATGTCGAGTTGCACGCGACCGTGCAAAAAATCCTCGCGAAACTGCAGGAGTTCCTCACCGCTCACGGGGTAGAAGCGAATTTGATCGAAGAACCGCAACAGCCAGGGCTTCGCTCGCGGAAACTCTTGGGTTACGTGGTAGGTGTTCCACATCTGGCAGGTTCGCCCGACGAACTGATACCCCCCGGGTCCCTCCATGCCGTACACACAAAGATAAGCGCCGCCGATGCCGACGGCGTTCTCGGGCGTCCAAGTCCGTGCCGGGTTGTATTTCGTGGTGACCAGGCGGTGACGCGGATCGACGGGCGTAGTAACCGGCGCTCCCAGATAGACGTCACCCAGTCCCAACACGAGATAGCTGGCGCCAAACAGTATGCGCTTGACGTCTTCGGTGCTATCCAGGCCGTTGACTCGGCGGATGAACTCTATATTGCTCGGGCACCACGGAGCGTCGGCGCGAACCGACTGCATGTATTTCTCGATTGCCAATTGCGTCGCAGCATCGTCCCAGGACAACGGCAGGCGCACGATCCGCGTCGCGATCGACATGTCCTCGATGGAGGCCAAGGACTCCTCGGCCGCGGCAAGTACCTCGAGCAGCCGCGTCAACGGCAGCACGCGGCTTTCGTAGTGCACCTGAAGGGACCGAATTCCAGGAGTCAGTTCGATGATGCCGGGAAGACTCGCCTCGTCCAGCCATGACATGAGCGCGTGGACTCGCAGCCGCAACTCGAGATCCAACACCGGCGGTCCATATTCGATGAGCATGTATTTATCGCCGGCGCGGCGATAAATCACCTTGGGTGCAGCGCCGCGTGCCGGGAGCGTGGCCAGCACCGGCGCGTCCGGGCCGTGCGGCTCTGGAATACCGCGGTTGAGCGTGATTGTCGCCGGTACCGGCACGGGCGCGCGCACACCCGCGGATACACCCGCGAGCATACATTCTTGCGCCTCTTCTGCGGCCGACGCCTCGTCGGGTGTCAAACGCTTGAAGCGGATTCGATTATTCGGTCGCAGCTGGCCAAGCTTCCACAGTTCGGCCTTCACCAGAGTTGCCGGACACACGAACCCGCCTAACGAGGGTCCATCGGGTCCCAGAATGACCGGCATGTCGCCGGTGAAGTCTACGGTGCCTATGGCATACGCATTGTCATGGATGTTGGAGGGATGCAATCCCGCCTCGCCGCCGTCGGCGCGCGCCCATTTTGGTTTGGGTCCGATCAATCGCACGCCGGTGCGATTCGAGTTGTAATGGACTTCCCAGGTTTCGGAAAAGAACGCGTCGATGTCGTCTCGAGTGAAGTAGTCCGGCGCGCCATGCGGTCCGTACAACACACCGAATTCCCACTCATCGGTGATGGCAGGCACGCATTCCGCGGGAATCGCGCAAGGCGCGCCCGATCCTTCGAAGCGGCCCACGTGCAGAATATCGCCCGCTTGCAGTGCGCGGCCGCCGTGGCCGCCGAATTTACCGAGTGTGAAGGTGGCGCGGCTCCCCAAGTATTCGGGCACATCGAACCCGCCGCGAACGGCGAGATAGGCGCGACAGCCGGCGGCCGTGACGCCGCCGATGCGCAGTGTCTCGCCCGCCCGCACCGCATGGGGGGTCCAGAACGGCACCGGCTCGCCGCCAATGTCGGCCGCCATGGTGGCGCCACCGAGGCAAATCAACGCGTCCGCATCGAACTTGAGCGTCGGGCCCGATACGGTGATTTCGAGTGCCGCAGCGTCCGGTCTGTTGCCCACCGCGCGATTGACCAGGCGAAACGAGACGTCATCCATCGGCCCCGATGGAGGCACGCCTATGTTCCAGTAACCGGTTCGTCCGGGGTAGTCCTGGACAGTGGTCTGCGTACCCCCCGAAATCACTTCGAGGCTGTGCGGCGCGAAGGTGAATCGCTCCAAGGCGCGAGTCGTCATGCAGCCGTCGGCGAATAGCGGGTCGGCAGCCAAGCAGCGCAGATACTCCAGATTGGTCTCTATGCCCGCAATGGTCGTCTCGGCCAGAGCCAATCGCAATTTCCGCAGCGCATCGCCACGGTTCTCGCCCACGGTGATAATTTTGGCGAGCAGCGGATCGTACAACGGAGTCACCTCGGTGCCGTCGGCAATCCACGTTTCGATGCGCGTGCCCACGGGGAAGCGGGCCGATGTCACCAGCCCGGACGAGGGACGAAAATGCCGCGCAGGATCTTCGGCGTAGACGCGCACCTGAATCGACGCCCCGCGACTGGGCGGCACCCGCATTGGAAAATTCTCGCCGGCCGCCTGACGCAACATCCATTCGACCAAATCGATTCCGAGCACCTCCTCGGTCACACCGTGCTCGACTTGCAGGCGTGTGTTGACCTCGAGAAAGTAGAATAGGTCGCTGTCGACGTCGTACACATACTCCACCGTGCCCGCGGACTGGTAATTGACCGCTTCGGCCAAGCGCACGGCGGATTCATGCAGGCGCGCGCGGGTTGCGTCGGACAATCCGGGTGCCGGGGTTTCCTCGATGATTTTCTGGTTGCGTCGCTGCGTGGAGCAGTCGCGCTCGCCAAGCGCGACGACACTGCCGGCGCCGTCACCGAATATCTGTACCTCGATGTGGCGCGCGCGCTCGATGTACTTCTCGATGAAAACTCCGCCGCGGCTGAAATTTTTCGTCGCGAGCCGCTCGACGGCAGTGAACGCTTCGTCGAGTTCCGAATCGCGGCGCACCAGCCGCATTCCGATGCCGCCGCCGCCGGCAGTGCTCTTCAACATCACCGGGTAGCCGATACGCGCGGCTTCGTGGCGCGCTGCATCGATGTTTTCCAGCAATCCGCTGCCCGGCAGTAGCGCAACGCCGCTGCGGGCCGCCAATTCGCGCGCCAAATGCTTGAGTCCGAAATTGCGCATCTGCGCCGCCGTCGGGCCGATGAACACGATGCCGGCGTTGGCGCACGCCTCGGCAAAATCGGCATTTTCACTCAAAAATCCATAACCAGGATGAATCGCTCCAGCGCCTGTCGCGTGCGCCGCGGCCAGCAATTGATCCTGGCGCAAATAGCTCTGTGCCGCCGGTCCCGGACCGATGCGCACCGCCTCATCCGCTTGGGTCACATGCGCGGAATATCGATCGGCGTCCGAATACACCGCGACGGAGCCGATCTCGAGGCGCTCGAGCGTTCGCAAGATGCGGCAGGCAATCTCTCCGCGATTCGCTACCAGAACCTTAGCGAACATCACCATCCCAGATCAGCACTTCGAGCGGCGTCGGGTTGTAGGCATTGCACGGATTGTTGAGTTGCGGACAATTGGAGATGAGCACGATGATGTCCATGGCGGCCCGCATCTCGACATATTGACCGGGACCGCTCAAACCATCGGCGAAGGTCAGCCCGCCGTCGGGGGTGACGGGGACATTCATGAAGAAATTGATGTTGTGGCTGAGATCGCGCTTACCCATTCCGAGCGCGTCGTGTTGCGCGAGCGCCAAGAGATAGCTGTCGCGGCATGAATGCATGGTCCGTTTTTCCAAATCGTAGCGCACGGTATTGGATTCGGACGCGCACGCGCCTCCCAATGTATCGTGTCGGCCCACGGTGTCCGCGACGATTTCGGCCAGCACGTTGCCTGCCGTCGACAGCAGCTTCGAACCGCAGCTCAAGTAGACGTTGCCTTGCTCGCGAATGGTATCCACCGCGCTGTAGCGATCGGCAACGTCCGACGCGTTGAAGAACAGCGTATCGGCGGCCTGGTTGCCTTCGAGATCGACGATTCGCACTCGCTGCCCCCGGCGCAGCGTGTCGATCCAATAATCGCCGGCCCGTATGGTGTAACGAAAAACGGCCTCGCCCGGAACTAAATCGCTGGTCTGTTTCATGGTGATCACGCTCCTTCCGAACGGCAACCGCATAGGCGGTACAAATCGGTGTTGGCAAAGCCACGGAGATTTTCGGGCCGGGAGTTCTTGCAGAAATCGTCCGCGGCGACGGGCTGCGCCCTGCTCAAAGCTATGTTGACCGGCTTCCTCGGATACTCCGCCGCAGCGTTCAAGGGATGCGGACAGGTGTGCATCAGCACCAGCGTTTCCATCTCGAAGCGCAAATCCACGAAAGCACCGGCCTTGCCATTCGCGGAGTCGAAGACCATTCGGCCGTCATCCGCCACCGATACTTTACTGAACCAATTGACGTTGGCCGCCAGATCCCGGCGCCCCAATCCGTACTTGCCGGCCTCGACCAAGAATGCGTCGTACCCGTTCTGTGTCCAGTCGTTGCGGTATACCTGATAGCTCTTCTCGGCCCATCGCTCGGCAATCGATCGCTTGGTCGAGTTTCCACATACGGTGTCGTGCCAACCGTTGGTGTCTTCGACGACGGAGCAGAAAATCCGGCCCATGTCGGAATAAAGACAGTGACCTTTGGTTAATTTGAATGTGTGCTGACACTTGAGCGTGTCCGGCGCGTTATAACGTTCGAGCGTGTTCCGCGGATTGTAGAACAGCATGCCGACATTCGCCCCGCCGTCCATGTCGGTGAGGCGCAGCAACGTGCCGCCGCTCACGTTGAGGGACCAGTGCTTGCCGCCTTCGATAACGGTCTCGTAAAAAAAACTGCTTTCCATGACGAATATCCCCCGCGACGCGCGTCGCCCTGCTACGCGGGCCGACACACGTGGCGCGGCCTGCGCGGCCCGGCCTACACGGCCCGGCCGAAACTGTTTGAGGAGACTCTTCGTTGAATTCGGGATTTTCCCATGGGGGGAGACCATCCCGAGGACGCTCAAGGCTCCTCGACATTGATCTCCCGGGCTTTTGTCCCGCCGTGTATCCCCGCACCCAAGAGAATGCGAGGACTGCCTCTCTCGGACCAGACATCTGCAGAACAGACCGGAACCCTAGACGCACATTGATACTGAAGTGTGCAAAGTCCGTGCCCATCATACCGCGCCTGGCCGCGGAGTGTTATTTCCAATTTAATCAGCGCTTGCGGTAATGGACGAAACTCGCGATTCTTGCCACTCATCGCGGAATCCCCTATTCACGCACCGCATCGGCGCACTCGGCGCGATCGACGCCCCGAAACCGCGCGCAATTGGTTTCAGCAAGTACGGCGTTGGAGATTTATGATTGCGCTCATGCCGTATCCCAACAGTTTGCTCATTTCGGATCTTCTCGAAAGCTATCGCACCGGACGACAGACACCGGGCGAGGTCATGGAACGCTTGCTCGAGAATTCCGGCGGGGCCGATGAACGCCATGTGTGGATTTCGCGTTTTTCCCGAGATCAGGTCATGGCGTACGTCACCGCACTCGATCCGGCCGCGATCGATGACTTGCCGCTGTATGGCATTCCATTCGTGGTCAAAGACAACATCGATTTGGCAGGGGTTGCGACCACAGCCGGGTGTCCGGACTTTGCGTACACGCCGCAGCATTCCGCGTTCGCAGTCCAAAAGCTTCTCGATGCCGGAGCGATTCCCCTCGGAAAAACCAACCTTGATCAGTTTGCCACCGGCTTGGTCGGCGTCCGCTCGCCGTACGGCGCCTGCCGCAACAGTTTCAACGTGGACTATGTCTCCGGCGGCTCGAGTTCCGGCTCGGCGGTGGCCGTCGCCACCGGTCTCGCGAGCTTTTCGCTGGGCACGGACACGGCCGGATCGGGACGCGTGCCTGCCGCGTTCAACAACATTGTCGGGCTGAAACCCAGCAATGGCCGCATCAGCACTCGCGGCGTCGTGCCTGCCTGCCGTTCGATCGATTGCATCTCGATATTTGCGTTGACCGCCGAGGATGCCGCACTGGTGCTCGATGTGGCCGGCGAATTCGATGTCGCGGACCCGTATTCCCGCCGGATCGGAAACCAGAACTTCGTCGGTCTGCGTTTTGGGGTCCCCGGCCGGAATCACCTGCAATTCTTCGGCGACACGGAGTACCAGCGACTGTTCGATCTTGCCGTACGGCAGCTTCAGAATCTGGGCGGCACCGCGGTGGAAATAAACTTCGCGCCGTTTCTCGACGCCGCACGTCTACTCTACGACGGTCCGTGGATTGCGGAGCGGTATGCTGCGGTGGGTTCCTTCATCGCTGCCCATCCGGACGCGATTCATCCCATTACGCGCCAGATCATCGAGGCCGGAAAAACGCCTACCGCCGTGGCGGCCTTTCAAGGTGAGTACAAGCTCAAGGAGTTCAAGCGGCTGAGCGAATCCGTGTGGCCGGATATCGACTTCATTTTCACGCCCACCACCGGGACGATTTACCGCATTGAAGAGGTCACCGCGGACCCGGTTCGACTGAATGCGAACCTTGGCCTCTATACCAATTTCATGAATCTCTTCGATCTGTCGGGAGTTGCCGTCCCGGCGGGCTTTCGTGCCGACGGCATGCCGTTCGGCGTCACCCTGGTCGGACCTCGTGGCGCCGATCATGCGCTGCTCGAAGTTGCCGGGCGGTTGCATCGCGCATCGGTCGGCACATTGGGCGCCATGAACTTGAACGTACCGGCGCCCATTGCACCGCGCAAGCCGCTGCGGGAAGGCTATGTGACCATGGCCGTGTGCGGCGCCCACATGCAAGGACTGCCGCTCAATCATCAATTGCGCGAGCGCGGCGGCTACTTGGTCCAGGCGACGTCGACGGCGCCGCGGTATCGATTGTTAGCGCTGTCCGGCGGCACACCGCGCCGACCCGGACTGATTCGCGTGAACGAAGACGGCGCCGCCATCGAACTCGAGGTTTGGGCGCTGCCCACGGAGCACGTCGGATCGTTCGTCGCGGACATTCCAGCACCGCTGGGCGTGGGCAAGATCGAGCTCGAGTCGGGCGAGGTGGTAACCGGATTCGTATGCGAAGGCTATGCGGCCGAGGCGGCTACGGACATCACCAGCTACGGAGGCTGGAGGGCCTACGTCGCGGCCGCCTTCGTAGGACTTCCCGCCTAGTTTGGTAATTGACCTCATCGTCCCGGTCAACGTTTGGGACGCAGCCGAAGGAAGGACGCCATGAATCGCACAAGGCCGGCTGTGATATGGTTTAGTCCGTCGCGGTTCACGCGAGATACTACAACAGCCTTTATGCCGCGCTCATATCTGTTCGTTCCGGGAGATCGACCCGACCGCTTTGACAAGGCGTGGGCGAGCCCAGCCGACGAAGTGATCATCGACTTGGAAGACGCGGTAGCTGAGGACAAAAAGTCGTTCGCGCGCGCAAGCGCGAAACACTGGATGTCGCCGGAACGTCGAGTGTTGGTACGCATCAACGCGGGCGGTACCCAATGGTACCGAGATGATCTCGAGCTGCTCGAGCATCCGGGGCTTCGCGGATTGATGATGCCAAAGGCAGAGAAGCTGGACGAATCGCTCATTCAGAGCTGCCAGGCGCTCGGCAAATGCGTCATTCCCTTGGTAGAAACGGCAATCGGATTCCAGCACGCCGCGACGCTCGCCGCAGCGCCGTGTGTGGAGCGACTGGCGTTCGGGACCCTGGACTTCCAGTTGGACACCGGCATCTTAGGGGACGATGACGCTTTGCTCTTCTTCCGGTCTCAGATGGTACTGGTTTCGCGTCTGGCAAATATTCAGCCACCGTTGGACGGCGTTACTGTCGAGGTCGATGACGACGAGGTGTTGCGTAAGGATACGCTGCGCTCCAAGCGCTTCGGCTTTGGTGGAAAACTCTGCATCCACCCACGACAGGTAGCAACGGTCAATCGCATATTCTCGCCGACGGAAGTCGAAATTGCGTGGGCGCGCGCCGTCACCAATGCGGCGGCGCGCTCGGGCGGAGCCGCTGTCGCCGTCGAAGGTAAAATGGTCGATCAACCGGTCATTCGCAAGGCCGAGGGCATTTTGCGCACTGTCGCCATGGATAGCGAGAAACGTCGCACCTGACTATAGTGGGCGCATGCAAAGCCGCTCAAAGCCCATCACCAGCCTTGCGGATAGAAAGAAGCTGATGGTGCGCGAGACCATCCTTGATGCTGCCGAGCGATTTCTTCGTTCAGAAGTAGCCGGAGACCTCACCATGCGCGGCCTGGCGGAAGAGGCCGGTGTGAGTCTCGGCACGCTCTTCAACCATTTTGGATCGAAAGGCGGAATACTCGCCGGCCTCTCCGATCGAATGTTGGAAACGATTGCCGGTGTGTACCGAGACGCGCTGACGAACGAGGATCCAATGGGGCGCGTCTTCGCCATCGGCCGCGCCGGCGCTCACGTGCTGCTCTCTGACACCAAGTATTATCGCTACATATGCAGGTCCATTGCGATCGAAGGGGATTTGAACGCGGTTGGCTCGGAGCGTCAGAGCGCTGAAAAGCTATGGTGTCTTGCCTTAGCCTCAGACCCGTTCTTACGAGCGGACGTATCCGGGCTTCACGACACCTATGTTCCTCAACAGCTAGGCGTCGTCTTCCGCGGCGTACTGGTGATGTGGGTGACCGGGATGATTTCGGACGCGAACTTTGCGCGTGCCATCGAGACCTCGCTCGCGGGCGTCATGCTCGGCCTGGTGGAAGAGAAACAGCGGCCGGCTCTCATCCTCCGCATGGTGCGATTTTAGGATGGCATTTGCCGGAGCGCGAGCGTTCCAACGGCGGTAGTTTTCCACGCGCGCTCGCATCCTCGCGCCAGCTGATCTTTGTCGAACCGCCTCCCTAGTAAGAAGCTCTTCTAGCCACCGGGGTCGCGCGAAGCGCGATGGAAAACTAGCTGGGTCTTCGCGATTGGCCGACGCTGTGGGTCATTCGGTCAGGCGACCCGCCCGCTTCGCCTTACCCCCCGAGCGGGCACCAACGCTCACCCCAGCGCCTGCGAAACCTTCTCGGATGCTGCGCGCCCCCGTCCACACCATTCGCGCCAATATAGTACATGTTCTATAAAATAGTATTTGAGTTATTTATTGTAATATGTTCTACTTCTTCAGGTCTGAGGTCCCAAGAAAAAGAAATATTGTCAGGGGGAAGTTATGAGTAGTCGTAATGGCTGGCTGGTTTGTATTTTCGCTTGCGCGTCTCTGGCCGCGTCCAACGTCGGCGCTCAGACGGCAGTTCAGGCTGACGCCGCTCCGATGCTCGAGGAAATCATGGTGACGGCGCAAAAGCGCTCGGAAAGTCTTTCCAACGTTCCCATGTCGATCACCGCCGCGACGGGCGAGCAGCTGGAGAAACTCGGTATTACTCAGGTCTCCGATCTCCAAAAGATCGTTCCGAGCTTCAGCTACCAACCCAGCTATCTCGGCACGCCGGTTTACACCCTGCGCGGTGTCGGATTTCAGAACCCGTCTGTCGCCGCCCCACCCGCGGTGAGCGTCTACCTGGATCAGGTGCCTCTGCCCTATCCGACGGAGACCCGGGGTGTGGGACTGGACCTTGAACGTGTCGAGGTGTTGCAGGGGCCTCAAGGCACTCTGTTCGGCCAGAACTCCACCGGCGGAGCCGTAAACTACATCGCCCACAAGCCGACAAGCATTCTGAGTGGAGGCATGGAAGTCGGCGTCGCCAACTACGACGCTTACAACTTTCAGGGCTTCGTCAGCGGGCCCTTGTCCAACACTGTTTCCGCGCGCGTCGCGCTGAGCACAGACCAGCGCGGCGACTGGCAGCGCAGCGAGACGCGCGCTGACACCCTGGGCCGCCGTGACTTTACCTCCGGTCGCGTGCTGTTGGATTGGGCTCCGCACGATAGGCTGCGCTTTGAGCTGAATCTAAATGGATGGGTCGACAAGAGCGATACCCAAGCGGTGCAATTCGTCAAGTATGCGCCGCCGGCGTCGGCGCACCCGTATACCGCCCTCGTGCCTGCATTGACCGCCTACCAGCCGGCACCCGACGACAACCGGATCGCCGACTGGCTGCCCGGCACGAGTTATCGGCGCAACGATAATTTCTTTCAAAGCTCGCTGCGCGGCGATTGGGAGATCTTCCCTGCTCTCGCGGTCACGTCGATCACCACCTACTCCCATTTCAAACAAGATGCCCCCATGAGCGGCGACGGAACCAACGTGGACGATTTCTTCGTCGACAGCCGCGCGCATATAGACTCGTTCGCGCAGGAGTTACGGCTCTCCGGGCAGCTCGCCGACGATCAGCTGAAATGGATGTTGGGCGGCAACTACGCGAAGGATAACTCGTCCGAAAACGCGTTCCTCGGCGGCCTGTCGACGAAGAACGGGGCGGGTTCGACGTTGTTTTATCAATATGCCGTGGAGGAGAATAACCAGAAGGTAGACACCAAAGCCGCCTTCGGCAGCCTGGACTACTCGATTACCCGGTCGCTGACTTTTCGGGCGTCTTCCCGATACACCCAATCCAACACGAGCTTTACCGGCTGTCTGCGCGATGCCGGTGATGGCAAATTGGCAGGCTACTTTTCGTTGTTCGCGTCGGCTCCCGTCGGCGCGGGTCAATGCGTGACGCTCGATCCGGAAACCTTCGCGCCGGTCGGGCTTCCCAGTAGCGAACTCGATGAACACAACGTCTCCTGGCGAACCGGGTTGGACTGGAAGTTAACGACCGACACGCTCCTCTATGTCAACGTCACCCAAGGATATAAATCCGGCGGCTATTCGACGATTCCATTCCTGTTTACCAACCAAATCAAACCCGTAGTACAGGAATCGTTGCTGGCCTACGAGGTGGGCTTCAAACAGGCGTGGTTCGACAACACGCTTCAGCTCACCGGTGCGGCCTTTTACTATGATTATTCGAACAAGCAGTTGCTCGACACCGTGCCCACCATTTTGGGTCCGCTTCCCGGTCTAGTCACCATTCCCAAGTCCCGCGTGACCGGCGGAGAATTGTCGATTGCATGGAGGCCGCTACTGGGCCTGACCGTGAGCGGCGGCGCCAGCTACGTGGATTCTAAGGTCATTGGCGACCCGCCGGTATCCGACCCATACGGTCGATCGATCAACATCAATGGAGCGCCGTTTCCTGTAACGCCGAAGTGGCAGCTCCACACCAACGTTGAATACGACCGCCCGATTACGGCAGAGATCCAAGGCTACGTCGGCGCCGGTTCACAGTATCGCGATCGCAGCAATGCAACCTTCGGCGGGGGATCGGAGTTCGAGCTGCCGTCCTACGTTCTGCTCGATCTGCGCGCGGGGGTCACGAAGGGTGATTGGCGTTTGGAGTTCTGGGGCCGAAACGTGACGAACCGAAACTATGCGGTGAACGTCACCCACTTCGCCGACACGGATTCTCGGGCGATGGGTATGCCTGCGACTTACGGTGCGAGACTTGCGTACAAATTCTGAGCGTCGCGCGAGCAGCGCCGGAGCCGCACGCAATTCGCTCTCGAACAGGGACCCGCATCTTGAGTTGAGTGAAGCCTTGCTCATTCGCGGCGCCCGATTGGTGACCATGGCCGCCGGCGCGCGCGACCAGGTGTCCGATGTTTTAATTGAACGAGGTCGCATCGCCGCCATCGGCCCGTCGATCGAGGCACCTGGCGCGGAGCTGATCGATGCGCATGGCATGCTCGCGGCTCCAGGCTTCGTCGACACTCACCGCCATGTCTGGCAGACCCAGCTTCGAACCATCGCGACCGATTGGAGTCTCCATGACTACGTCGTTTACATACGTGCAATCGCGTCGACCTTCTATACCGCTGCTGATGTGTATCTCGGCAATCATGTCGGCGCCCTCGAGGCACTGGACGCCGGAGTGACGACACTCGTCGATCATTGCCACATCGTCAATTCGCCCGATCATGCGGAAGAAGCCGTGCGTGGGCTGCAGGATGCCGGAATTCGTGCGATCTATTGCTATGGAACCTTCGTCAATACGCCCCGTGTCCCGATGGACGTTCCGGCCGACCCGAACTGGCGCGTGGACACCGCGAAGCATCTGCGCAAGGGTCGCTTGTCTTCCGACGGGGGTCTCGTGCGCTTCGGCTTCGCTCCCTATGAAGCCGGCGTCATGTCGCTCGCAACGCTCGCCGATGAACTTTCGCTCGCGCGATCTCTGGGCGCCGCCGCAATATCGTGCCACGGCGGCGTCGGTGCCTATGATAGGGGCGACCATGTCGTCGAGAAGATGCACGAGGCTGGCCTTCTCGGGCCTGACATACTTTTCGTTCATGGGTCTGCGTTCACCGATCGGGAACTCGGGCTCTTACGAGACGCGGGTTGCGCAATCTCGGCCACGCCCGAAACCGAATTGCAGATGGGCATGGGTTTTCCGGTGGCACACCGCGCCCGAGAGCAAGGCGTGAAGGTTGGGCTTGGCGTCGATATCGTGTCGAACTACTCGGGGGACATGTTCATGCCCATGCGATTGGGTCTGCAGGCCACCCGCGGTCTGCGTAATCTCGAGAATTACGAGCGCAAGGGCAAAGCGCCCAAGCGCATAAGCCCTGGGGCTGCCGATGTGCTTCGTATGGCGACGCTGGGCGGGGCGGAGGCGATCCGCATGGACGGACAGATCGGGTCCATTGAAATCGGTAAGCGCGCGGACATCATTCTGGTCCGTACTGACGCGCTCCACATGACGCCTGTGCACGACGCCATTGGTGCTCTGGTGCTAAACGCCAGACCCAGCGACATCGACACCGTTCTGGTCGATGGACGTGCAGTGAAGCGGCACGGAAAATTATTGACCGGCGATTGGCAAGGAATTCGGCCGCGTTTCACGGAGTCGTGCGCGCGCATCATGGAGGGCGTGCGCTCCGTCGATCCAGCGCCGATCGATGCCTCCTGGTCGGCGAGGTGGGGAAGCCGCTTGGTTTAGCGCGGCTACCGAGACGGCAAGACTCGAGTGTGATCACAGTGAATAGGGAACAGAAAACTATGTCCAAATGGCGATACGACAAGGGGCTGCAGAGTCTCGGCAACGGGTGTTACGCCTATCTGCAGCCGGATGGAACCTGGGGTTGGAGCAATGCGGGTCTGATCGTGAGCGACGGGCAGACACTGCTCGTTGATACGTTGATGGGATTGCGAATCACGCGCGACATGCTCGAGGAGATGAAGTTGAAGATTCCCGCCGCCGGGCGCATCGACAAACTCGTCAACACTCACGCGAACCCCGATCATTTTTTGGGCAACGAACTCGTAGGCGGCGCGGAAATCATCTCGACGCGTCGGACTGCCGCTGACATTGCCAAAACGGACATCGAAGAATTGGCTCAAGGATTCCAAGACTGGCAGAAACTGGGCGACGCCGGCGAATTTCTCCATGAGACGATGGGCCGATCCTTTGATGTCGCCGGCGTGACGATCACGCCACCCACTCGAACCTACGAAGGTCAATTGAGTCTGACTGTCGGCAGCAAGTTGGTAAGGCTCATCGATCTCGGTCCCGCGCACACTGCATCCGATACTCTGGTCCATGTGCCCGAGGATCGCACGATATTCACGGGCGATCTTCTGTTCAACGAAGGCACACCCATCATGTGGGCAGGTCCGGTGCAGAACTGGATCGCGGCCTGCGACTATATCCTCGGTCTCGATGTCGAGATCATCGTTCCGGGCCACGGACCCATCGCGGACAAAGGGGGAGTCCGCGCCCAGAAGGCCTATTTCCAATACGTGCACGACGAGGCTCGGAAGCGTTTCGATGCGGGATTGGCCTGGGAAGACGCAGCCATGGACATCTCACTCGGTGAATTCGGGAAATGGACTGACGCCGAACGCCTGGTCAGCAACGTATTCGCGCTGTACCGCGAGTTCGGCGCCGCGGTCGATACATCAGTAACGGTGCGTAGCCTCTTTGGGGCGATGGGACGCTGGCGCAAGCAAACCAGGACCGGCGCGGGCTGCGACCATGTCTCGCATTGACGCCAAGCCGCACGGCAATCCTTAAGGTAACGAGATGATCCAGCTGAACGAAACCCACGACCCGGGCCGCCGTAGCTGGGTCGACTCGGCAAACGCCGTCGATAGCGAATTTCCCATCCAGAATCTGCCCTTCGGTGTGTTCCAACACAGCGGTGGCGCGCCCCGCGGCGGGGTTGCGATTGGCGATCAGATCTTCGATCTCGAGTTAGGGCTGAAGGCCGGTGTGTTCTCGGGCGAGGCCGCCGTAGCGGCGCAAGCCGCTGCGGCGCCAACCTTGAATGCGCTGCTGGACCTTGGACCGGCTGCCGCCACACGCCTTCGAGCCCGTCTCTCCGAATTGCTGCGCGTCGGCGGACCGGACCATGCCCGCCAAAACGCCGACGCGTTGTTGGTTCCCTCTGAGCGGGTTCGCCTGCTGCGCCCGGTTGAACTCACCGCCTTTACCGATTTCTCCTGTTCTCTCCATCATGTGAGGCGTTTGACGAACGGCAGCCCCTGGCCCGTTCTGCATCATCTGCCCGTGGCCTATAACGGCCGCGCCAGCTCCGTGGCGGTCAGCGGCGCCGAGGTTCGGCGACCCAACGGACAGTTCGCTTTTCCGCCCGGCGCACCGCAGGTTTTTGGCGCCGAGCCGGCCCTCGACTTCGAACTCGAATTCGGCGCGTACATCTCGGGTGGGAATCCGCTGGGTCAACCCTTGTCCCTGGATGAGGCCGCGACGCGGCTCTTTGGCTACTGCCTCGTCAACGATTGGTCCGCTCGCGGCATTCAGATGTTCGAAAAAGCGCTCGGCCCCTTTCTCGGCAAGAGCTTTCTCACCACGGTCTCGCCCTGGATCGTGACCGACGAAGCGCTTTGGCCGTTCAAGATCGGGCGAGCCGTCCGCTCGCGCGAACAGCCCGCGGTCCCCACGCATCTCGATAGCTCGCTCGACCGGACGAAGGGCAGCCTCGACATCGATTTGGAAGCTCATCTCGCCACCGCGAAAATGCGGGCGGCAGGCGATCGTCCAGTGCGGATCGTGCACACCAATTTCAAACACATGTACTGGACCCTGGCGCAAATGGCCGCGCACCAGGCGAGCAATGGCTGCAATCTGCAATCGGGAGACTTGATCGCCAGCGGCACGGCGTCGGGACCGGATGAGGAGGCCAAGGCTTGCCTGATGGAGATCACTTACGCGGCCCAAGAAAACCTCGAGCTGCCTAACGGCGAAACGCGCCTGTGGCTGGAGGATGGCGACCAACTTCAAATTCGCGCTCGAGCGTCGCGCGACGGATTTGTCAGCATCGGGTTTGGACCTTGCGACGGCCGCGTGGTCCCTGCGGTTAGTTACCCGGTGCACGGCGAGAGGCTCTGAGCGTGGCCAGAGTCATGACATTGGGTGTCGTCGGCGCCGGCGCCATGGGCGCCGGTATTGCCCAGATCGCACTGGCGGCGGGGCTGAAGGTGATCCTGTACGACCTCACCCCCGAGGCCCTGGACAAGGCCGCCAAGGACATCTTTGGCCGCCTCTCACGCAGGGTGGAAAAGGGCCAGCTTCCATCAGAGGCTGTCGTCAAGGAAAGGCTGAGGCTCGCGACCTCCCTGGTCGAGTTTGCTCCCGCCGACGTGGTGATCGAGGCCATCGTCGAACGACTCGAGCCCAAGCAGCAATTGTTCAAGTCGCTGGAGGCGGTGGTCTCGAAGTCAACGGTGCTGGCCACCAACACCTCCTCTCTGTCAGTCGCGGCCATCGCTGCGGGCTGCGCGGACAAGACGCGGGTGTGCGGACTGCACTTCTTCAATCCTGTGCCGCTGATGAAGCTGGTCGAAATCATCGTGGCGCCGTTCACTTCCGAAGCCGCAGTGACGATCGCCACCGAGTTGTCCGCGGCCCTTGGCAAAACACCGGTGACAGTGAAAGACGGGCCGGGCTTCCTGGTCAACCTCGCCGGGCGCGCTTACGTCACCGAAGCCTTGCATGTGGTGCAGGAGGGCGTCGCCGATGTCGCGACCATCGACCGGATCATGCGCGGGGCAGGCTTTCGGATGGGCCCATTCGAATTGATGGACCTGACCGGGATCGATGTGAACTTCCCGGCGACCACTCGCATTTATGAAGGCTATCAGCACGACCCCCGGCTGAGGACAACGAGCCTGCACGAGCTGATGTTCAATGCGGGTCGCCTGGGCCGCAAGACCGGCCGGGGTTTCCACGACTATGCCGCCGACGGCGATGCGCGAAAGCCGGGACCGGCACTGAGCGTTGGCGGCGCGACATTCTCCGCGCGCATGCCCGAGATGGCCCCGGGCTTGGAGCGGTTGGTAAACGAGGGCCGCTTGACGCACGGGGATGGCCCGAACCTCATCGCGCCCGTCGGCGAGGACGCCTCTACCGTCTGTCATCGACTCGGACTGGATCCCACTCAGACCGTGGCCATCGACTTCACCGCCTCGAACAATCGTCATCTCACGATAATGACTGCGCCGGGAGGATGGGCCGTGGCCGCGTCGGTGGCCGACTGGCTGAGTGGCCATGACTTCCGCGTGGAAGTGGTGAAGGATTCGCCGGGCTTCGTGCTCCAACGCATTCTGTGCATGGTGGCCAATCTCGGTTGTGAGCTGGCCCAGATCGGCGTTGGCTCGCCAGCCCACATCGACTTGGCCATGAAGCTGGCCCAGAACTATCCGCTGGGCCCGCTCGAATGGGCGGAGCACCTGGGACCGGCGACGGTGCACACCGTGCTGCGCCAGCTGCAGAACATCACCGGCTCGGACCGCTATCGCCCGAGCCTCTGGCTGAGACGCCGCGCCCTGCTCGGTCTGCCCATCCATCAGGCTGACTGATGTACGACTTGTTGCGAGGCCTGACGGTAGTCGAGGGTGCGGCCTTCATCGCGGGACCCTCCTGCGGCCTGTACCTGGCCCAGATGGGCGCCACCGTGATCCGTTTCGACCAAATCGGCGGAGGCCCTGACGCAGGGCGCTGGCCGCTGGGTCCCACCGGTCAGAGCCTCTACTGGGAAGGACTGAATAAGGGCAAGAAATCCGTCTCGCTCGACCTGTCGCGACCGGCAGGACGCGAACTTGCCCAACGTCTCGCCAGCGCGGGCGACGGCGTATTCATCACCAACTTTCCAGCGGAGGGATTTCTTTCTTACCAGCGACTGTCGGTCCTGCGCTCGGATCTGATCTGCCTGCGGGTGATGGGCTGGGCGGACGGAACGCCGGCCGTGGACTACACCGTCAACGCCGCCTCGGGAGTGCCCATGATGACGGGGCCGGTCGAGCATCCGCGCCCGGTAAACCATGTGCTACCGGCCTGGGACTTGTTGGCGGGCGCGTATGGCGCCTTCGCCCTGCTGGCGGCCGAGCGCGACCGCCGCGCTTCGGGTCGCGGGCGCGAAATCCGGCTGGCCCTGTCCGACCTCGCCGCCACCACCCTCGGCAATCTTGGCCAAGTGGCCGAGGTATTCCTCGGCGGGGGCGACCGGCTCCGCAGCGGCAATGATCTGTTCGGCGCCTTCGGGCGCGACTTCGAGACCGCCGATGGCCAACGGCTGATGATCGTGGCCATCACGCCGCGCCAGTGGACGGGCTTGGTCAAAGCGCTGGACATCGGCGAGACCGTGGCGGCACTGGAGGCCCGACTCGACGTGTCCTTCACGCGCGACGAGGGCGCACGCTTCGTTCACCGGGCCGAGCTCCTGCCGTTGGTACAGGCGGCCATCGGCGCCCGGCGCGCGGATGAGCTGGGACCAGTCTTCGACGCGCTCGGCGTCTGCTGGTCGGTGTATCGCAGTCTCGCCGGCGCTCTCGCCACCGAGCCGCGTCTGTTCACCGAGAATCCGCTGTTCTCCAGGGTCGCGCATGCGGGCGGCGCCAGCTATCCGACGCCGGGCTGCGCAGCACGCCTAGCCACCGATGAGCGGCGGAATGCGGCGCCGGCGCCGCGCATCGGCGCGGACAGCGATGAGGTGCTGGCCAGCCTGCTGGGTTTATCGGACGGCGAGATCGGGCGGTTACATGAACAAGGATTGGTGGCATGAGCGGGATCGACGAAGCGGAGATGCAGGCCTGGCGCGACTCCGTGGGCCGGATCGCCACCCGCCGCCAGCGGCTGGATATTGAGAGCCTGCGCCGTTTTGCTCTGGCCATCGACGCCGATGCGGAGGTCGAGCGCGTCCAGCCGGTTCTGGCCCACTGGGCCTGGTTTCTGGACGCCGTGCCGGACGCTGAATTGGGCGAGGACGGTCATCCCAGACGCGGCGCCTTCCTGCCCGCCATCTCGCTGCCGCGTCGGATGTTCGTGGCCACCCGCATTCGCATGCTTGCCCCGCTCGAGCTCGACCGGGACGCGGAGATGACCTTGCGCATCGCCGACGTACAGCACAAGCGCGGCCGCTCGGGAGGCCTGGTGTTCGTGGAGGTGGAGCGCGTCATCGCCCAGAATGGCGGCACGCGGGTGGAAGAACGGCAGAGTCTGGTCTATCGCCCCATGGACGTCGTGCGCCTTGCCCTGCCCGCCCCGGCCAACGATGCCGGTGACGGAGAGGTCTGGCGCCCCGGTGCGGCAAACCTGTTCCGCTTTTCCGCCGCCACCTTCAACGGCCATCGCGTGCACTACGACCACCCCTATGCAACCGAGGTCGAGGGTTATCCGGCGGTGGTGGTGCATGGGACTTTCGCCGCAGCGAAGTTGGCGCAGTTCGCGGCTCGGCGCGGACCGCTCTCCAGCTTCGCGTTCCGCGCCCAGGCACCCTTGTTCCTGGGCCAGCCGATCCGGATATGCGCCGTTGGCGAGGACGAAGTGCGAATGGTGCGCGCCGACGGTGCTGTCTCCACCATTGCCAGAGTCACCTATCGATGACCGACTGGCTCGACACTGCGTCCGCCGCCGCGCAAGCCGCGGAAAATTTTGTGGCGGCAATGCGGGCGCGCGTGTCGGGCGTGATTGCGCTGGACGGGCGTGTCGACGCCGACCTCGCCGACCGCGAGCAGCGGCTGGTGCACGGTTTTGCCTGGATAGCGACCACTGCCGCCGCCCTGACTACCACGTCGCAGTGGGCCGCCCGTGCGCGCGCAACCGGTCGCCTGAGGGCCATCGATACACTGACGCTGCAGGTGGGATTCGGTGAATACCTGGCGCAGCTCCTCGGCGGCGTGCCCATGAGCCAGAACGAGGTTGTGCGCCCGCGGGAGTGTGGTCTGGCGGGCGCCGCCGCCATGCTGGCCACCGACCCGGCCGTGCAACTTTTCCTCGAGCACGGAAATACCGCCGCGAATCGCCTGGCGCTGGCGCAGCGGCTGTATGCGGGAGAGCGGCCCGACGAATCTCTGGATGACGAAGCGCTCGACATGATCCGCGCCCAGCTGCGCACTTTCGCAGCTGAACGTATCGCGCCGAACGCTCATGCCTGGCACCTCGCCGACGTGCTGATCCCGGACGCGGTGGTGCGCGAAATGGCGGAGCTCGGAGTGTTCGGCGTTTGTATCGCTCCGGAATACGGGGGCCTCGGTCTGGGCAAACTCGCCATGTGCCTGGTGTCCGAGGAACTGAGCCGGGGCTGGATCTGCGCCGGCTCCCTCGGCACCCGCTCGGAGATCGCCGGTGAGCTCATCGGCGCCAACGGCACCGCCGCGCAAAAACTGCGCTGGCTGCCCCGCATCGCCGACGGCTCGGTGCTGCCCACCGCCGTGTTCACCGAGCCTGACACGGGCTCCGATCTTGCTTCGGTGCGTACCCGGGCGTTGCGCCAGCCGGATGGGAGCTGGCACCTGCACGGCTCCAAGACCTGGATCACCCATGCCTCGCGGGCCGATTTGATGACGGTTCTGGTGCGCACGGATGCAGTCAAGCCGGGCTATTCGGGACTGTCCATGCTGCTCGCCGGCAAGACGCGGGCAACGGCGCAGCAGGCTTTCTCCGATCCTGGGCTCACCGGCAGTGAGATCGGGGTGCTCGGCTACCGGGGTATGAAGGAGTTCGTGCTGTCCTTCGATAATTTCCAAGTAGAGGCCGAAGGCTTGCTCGGCGGCCAGGAGGGACAGGGTTTCAAGCAACTCATGCGCACCTTCGAGGGTGCGCGCGTCCAAACCGCCGCCCGCGCCATCGGGGTTGGCTGGAACGCTTTCGACTTAGGCCTGCGCTACGCCACCGAGCGAAGGCAATTCGGGAAACCGCTGGCCGAATTCCCGCGCGTGTCCGACAAGCTGGCGATGATGGCGGTTGAGCTGGTGATGGCGCGGGAACTTACCTACTTCGCCGCTCGCCGCAAAGATGGCAACCAGCGCTGCGACATCGAGGCCGGCATGGCCAAGCTGCTTGGAGCTCGGGTGGCCTGGTCAAACGCGGACCTCAACGTGCAGATCCATGGTGGCAATGGCTACGCCCTCGAATATGAGGCCAGCCGCATTCTGTGCGACGCGCGCATCCTCAGCATTTTCGAGGGTGCAGCCGAAATCCAGGCGCAGGTGATCGGCAAGGGTTTGGCTGTGGCGCGGGACTGACCTAGGCGATCACTCCCGCTGCATGCAAGCGCGCCAGCTCAGGCGCCGAATAGCCCACGTCTTCCAGGATCCGGAAGGACTGGGCCTGGTCAAATTTCATGGGTTGCGGGAGCTCGGTTGCCGTGCGCGAATATCGCGGTGCCGGCGCGGGCTGCACCACGCCGTCGATGGTGACGAATGTGCCTCGGGCCAGGTTATGGGGGTGGCTTGGTGCTTCCTCCATGGAAAGCACGGGCGCGAAACAGGCGTCGGTATGCTCTAGAAGCGCACACCACTCGGCGCGCGACTTCGTGAGGAAGAGCCGTGATAGTTTTTCCTTCAAGAGCGGCCAGCGTCGCGCATCGTTTTGTGCATCGAAATCGCTATCCGCGGAAAGCCCCAGTCGCTCGATCAGTTCTTTGTAGAAATGCGGCTCCACCGGTGCGATGGCGATGAACTTCTGGTCGGCGGTTTCATAACTGTCATAGAAAGGTGCGCCGGTGTCGAGATGATTGCGGCCACGCTCGTCGCGCCAGCGGCCTGACGCACGAAGCGACCAAATCATGGTCATCAGCAATGCACTGCCATCGGTCATCGCACAATCGACCACTTGGCCTGCTCCACTGGTCCGCGCGGCAAGGATGGCGGCGACCATGCCGAAGGCCAGCATCATCCCACCGCCGCCAAAGTCCCCGACTAGATTCATGGGCGGGGTAGGCTTGCCGCCGGCGCGGCCGCAGGCATGCAGTACACCCGACAAGGCAATGTAGTTCAGGTCGTGGCCCGCGGCCTGGGCGTAGGGACCCTCCTGTCCCCAGCCCGTCATGCGCCCATAGACCAAGCGGGGATTGTCGGCGAGCAACTTCTCGGGGCCGAGCCCCAGCCGCTCCATCACGCCGGGCCGGAAGCCCTCGATCAGACCCTCCGCGGACTTGACCAGCCGGCGCAGCGCGTCGGCCCCTTCGGGATGTTTGAGATTGATACTGATCCCTTTGCGGGAACGGTTGAGCAGGTTCCTGGTTGGATCGCCGCCCTGTCCCGTGGTGGCGCCGGTCCGATCGACCCGAATCACCTCCGCGCCGTGGTCCGCCAGCATCATGCCGCAGAATGGGCCGGGACCGAGTCCGGCGATCTCGATGATACGAATGCCGGCCAGCGGTCCGGTCATGGGGCGCCTCCGAGTTTTAGTCCTAGCGTTAGTTGGCGCAGGGCCTCGTAGCCTCTGCGGCTCAAAAAATAGAGTAGCAAGGTTCCCAGGACTGCCGGCAGTGCCACTGCGACGATTGACGTCGACAACGGATGTCCTATGAACACGTGATCACTCAAGAATCCCACCGCGAGAGGGCCGCCTCCCAGTCCGAAAAGACCGTTGCCCATGACCACCAGTGCCGAACCTTGGCCGCGCAACCGATTCGGGTAGAGCTCCTGAACCATGGCCTGGCTGCTCGTAGCCCAAAGCGCCGGCGCGATAATACAAACGCCGATTGCAGTGACACTCATCCATACCGTGGAAGACAGGGCAAGGATGACCAGACCCACGCCCGACAGCAGCGCGGCTGTCGCGGTCACCGTGTATTTCGCAGCCATGCGGCCCCTCGCCGTCCATCGATCGCATACATAGGCGCCGATGAGCGCTCCGGCCGCGCCGCCGCCAGTGGAGAGTGCGCCGAGCGTGAGGCCGATGGCGCTGCCTGAAAGCGAGTACTGACGCGAGAGTACGCTCGGGGCCCATCCCAACACCGCGAACGCCATGAAGGCCAGCAGACCATTGGCGAGAAGCGCCGGGCCCAGCACCTTGCGATGCTCCATGAGGTACGAAAGGAAGGCGGGCGAAGGCCGCGCCTCGTGGGTAGAACCCAGCGGCGACAGAGTGTCCTGTCGGGCCGGCTCCCTCAGCGTCAGAGCCAGGAGCGACACCACGAAGCCCGGAATCGAGACCAGAACGAAGACCTCACGCCACGCCGGCAGCGCGCCGAATACCGGCAGCGGCGCGCTGTGAATGAGACGGTCGTACAGAACCCCACCCGCAATCATGGACAGTCCCAGCCCCACGTAGATGCCCAAAGTATAGAACCCCATGGCGCGACCGCGAGTTTGAGGCGCAAAGCAGTCCGCCAGGAGCGAGCAGGCCGCCGGTACCAGGCATGCCTCGCCGATGCCGACGCCGATTCTTGCAATGAATAGCATGCGGAAGTCCGGGGCCAGACCGCACAGCAATGTCATCAGACTCCAGGTTGCCACACCGGCCGAGAGCACGAACTTTCTCTGCCACCGGTCGACGATGCGCCCGAGTGGCAGCCCCATGGTGCAGTAGAGCAAGACGAACGCAAAACCGTACAGCAGGCTCATCTGCGTATCCGAAATGTGCAGATCCTTGCGGATCGGCGCCACCAGGAGAGCAAGGATTTGCCGGTCCAACAGCGAACACACCGTCGCCAGGAAAACCAGAAAACCCACATACAGGGCACTACGGCGGGGCGGATAACCTGGAGTCTGGACGTGACTGATGGTCATGCTTATTTTGGGTTCGCTTTGGGTTCGCCGGCGACCGCTATTGTGCGACCATCGCCAGATGAGCGCCGCGGGTCAGCGCGGTCTTGGCCGCCAGCGCGCGCTTGGCAGCCTCGTATCCGTCGGCCAGGCGCTGCACCAGTTCACCCGCGCTCGGCACGTCCTTGACCGCCGCGATGCCGTGGCCGCAGCCCCAAATGTCGCGCCAGGCCTTGACCTTCCGGCTACCGTCCGAGCCGAAGTTCATCTGGGAGGAATCGCTGATGGGCAGGTTGTCGGGATCGAGACCCGCCGCGACGATGGAGGGCCGCAAATAATTGCCATGCACTCCGGTAAACAGATTTGAGTACACGATGTCGGACGCGCTGGCTGCAACCACCATCTGTTTATAGCCCTCGGCGGCGTTGGCTTCCCGGGTGGCGATGAAGGTCGAGCCCATATAGGCGAGGTCCGCGCCCATGGCCTGGGCCGCGAGGATGGACCCGCCGTTGGCAATCGCGCCAGCCAAGGCCAGCGGACCGTCGAACCAGGCGCGAATTTCCTGCACCAAGGCGAACGGCGACACAGTGCCGGCATGGCCGCCGGCACCCGCCGCTACCGCGATCAAACCGTCAGCGCCCTTTTCGATGGCCTTGCGAGCGAAGCGGTCGGAGATGACATCGTGCAGGGTGATCCCACCATAGCTGTGGATCGCTGCGTTTACTTCTTCGCGCGCGGCCAGCGATGTGATCACGATGGGCGTCTTCCATTTGACGCACAGGGCGAGATCCTGTTCGAGACGGAGGTTGGTCCTGTGGACGATTTGATTGACCACGAACGGCGCCGACGGTGCCTCGGGATGGTCGCGGTCCCAGGCGGCGAGTTCCTCGGTGATACGGTGTAGCCACTCATCGAGCATCGAAACCGGCCGGGCGTTCAGCGAAGGAAATGAACCGGCTATCCCGGCCTTGCATTGAGCGATCACCAAGTCGGGGTTGGAGATGATGAACAGCGGCGAAGCGATCACCGGCAGGCGCAGGCGGTCGCGAAGTATGGGCGGCAGGGCCATGTTGTTTTCCTTCCGAAGTCGGTACTGGCCGACGTCAGTGGCTCTTGAAATCCGGTTTGCGCTTGTCGAAGAAAGCGCTGACGCCCTCGGCGAACTCCGCGCTGCCGAAGACCACCGCCATAGTCGCCGCTTCAGTGGCAAAGAAATCGTTGATCGGTCCGTAGGCATTGTTCATCAGCATCTTGGTCAAGCCGAGCGCGGCCGTGGGCCCGGCAGCCAGTTCCCTAGCAAGTTGCATGGCCTCCTCGACCAGTGACGCGGCCGGCGCGATGCGGGTCGCGATGCCGGTCGCAACCGCTTCGACAGCCTCGACGCGCCGATTGGTGAGAAGAATCTCTTTGGCACGGGCTACGCCCACGCTGCGCGTCAACGTCAATGCGGCGCCGAGATCGGGCGCTGCGCCGACGCCTGCGAAAGCGGCACGAAAGTAGGCGTCGTCCGCGACCATGACGATGTCGCACAAGAGCGCAAGAGAGAATCCGGCACCGACTGCCGCGCCATTGACTGCGGCCACCACGGGCTTTTCGCCGGTCAATATGCATTTGGCCCAATCGTGGCTGCGTTGCAGGCGCGCTCTTACCAAGGGAGCACGCCGTTCATCGAAGCTGTTGATATCGCCGCCGGCGCAGAAGGCTTTGCCAGATCCGGTGATCACCAGACAGCGCACCGCGCTGTCCCTCATCAAAGCAGGGATCGCCGTCTCGAGGTGGCGCTTGATGTCCGCGACCAGAGCGTTGCGCGTGTCGGGTCGGTTGAGTCGAATCAGTACGACGTCGCCGTGGTGCTCAATGATGACCGCATCCGTCTCATTGGAGGCGCTCATATTCTTGGCTGTCATCGCTTTCTCCCGGGAGATTCCGTCCGCCTACGCCAGAAATGCAGTTTAGTGGGTTTTCTATAAAAATGAAATTGAATTTCATATTTTAAAATATTCGGCAGTTTGTTATACTATTTCCAGGTAATACAGTGGAATTTCTGAACCCTCGCACGATATCCAGAAACCCCTGATGCCTTATTTATAAAATTTTGGAATTGAGTTTCGTTTATCTAAAATGATGGGCCGGGAGTGACGTCGATGCTGCAGGGGTTCAAGGTGATTGAGCTGGCTACCCAGATCGCCGCGCCGGGAGCCGGCGGTATGCTGGCCGAGTGGGGCGCCGAGGTGATCAAAATCGAGAACCGCGGTGGCGACCCGGCTCGCCTGGGTTTCGACACCCTGACGCCCGACGGCCAGAGCCCGGCCTTCCAACTGGACAATCGCGGCAAGCGCTCGGTGGTGCTGGACATCCAGAAACCCGAAGGGCGCGAGGCGCTGGTGCGGCTGGTCAAGAACGCCGACGTGTTTCTCACCAATCTGCGCCCTCGAGCGTTGAAGCGTGCACGGATCGATTGGGACACGCTCAAAGCGGAGAATCCACGGCTCATCTATGCCAGCGTCACCGGCTACGGCCTGCAAGGCGCCGAGGCCGACCTACCCGGCTATGACGTGACTGCATTTTGGTCGCGCGGCGGAGTGGCCTCGATAATGATTCCCAAAGGCGAGGAGCCGTACATGCCGCGCGCCGGCGTCGGCGACCGCGCCTGTTCGCTTGCCACGGTCAGCGCCATTATGACGGCGGCTTATGAACGCAACCGGACCGGCGTGGGGCGCTTGGTCGAGACCTCGCTGATTCGCTCCGGGGTTTATGCGATTGGCTCGGATCTGTCGATTTTCATGCGGCTGAAACGGCTGGCCTCGACCCGACCGCGGGCCACCACCGCGACGCCTCTCATCAATTTCTACAAGAGCGCCGACGGGCGCTGGGTGTGTTTGATGCCCAAGAACCTTCTCGGCGACTGGTCGAAGATCGCCACGGCTGCTGGGCGAGCCGATTTGATCGACGATCCGCGCTTCAACACCGATCGCAACCGCCGCGACCACACGCCCGAATTGGTAAGCCTGCTGGACACTGCCTTTGGCGCGTTGCCATTCGATGAGCTGGTCCGGCGGTTCATCGAGGCAGACCTGGCCTGGGCGCCGGTCCAGACCCCGGCCCAACTCATCGAAGACCCCCAGGCCCAGGCCGCGGGCTGCTTCGTCGAAACCCCCGATGGTCTCGGCGGCTTCATCCCCGCGCCGGCCCTCCCGGCCCGCTTCCCCGGTGCCGATGAGGGTCCGAGAGGCCCGACGCCAGGCCTGGGGCAGCACACCGACGCGGTGCTGGCCGAAGCCGGCTACGACGCCGAGGAGATAGCCGCGATGCGGGCCCACGGGGCGGCGGCGTAGGCCATGAGCGCGTCGGCAGGCAATTAGTTAGGTCTCGGTATTCGGTTATTTGTTGGGAGGACGAAATATGGCATTGCTCATGGACAAGGTGGTTGCCGTCACGGGTGCAGGCCGAGGTATCGGTCGCGCAATCGCCCTGATGTGCGCACAAGAAGGCGCGAGTGTGGTCGTCAACGATTACGGCGCCGCGGCCAACGGCTCGGGCGAAGACGCGGGCCCGGCCCACGATGTCGTGGACGAGATCAAGGCCGCGGGCGGCAGGGCGGTGGCCAACACGTCCAGCATCGTCGATCCGTCGGGTGCGGCCTCGATCATCGAGGACGCGGTGTCGAAGTTTGGCCGCATCGACGCGGTCGTCAACAATGCCGGCTTCTTGCGCGACGCCATCTTCCATAAGATGAGCCACGCCGATTGGAACGCGATTATCGACGTTCACTTGAACGGCTATTTCTATGTGGCCAAGGCCGCCGCGCCCCACTTCAGGAAACAAAATTCCGGGGCCTTCGTGCATTTCACCTCAACCTCCGGGTTGATCGGCAACGTGGGTCAGGCCAACTATTCCGCGGCCAAGGCCGGCGTGATCGGGCTCTCGACCTCGATCGCACTGGACATGCAGCGCTTCGGCGTGCGTTCGAATTGCATCGCCCCCTTCGCGTGGAGCCGCCTGATCGCAACCATTCCCACCGAGACCGAAGACCAGCGCGCGCGCGTGGAGCGGTTGAAGGCCATGACGCCGGAGAAGATCGCGCCGCTGACCGCTTTCCTCTGTTCGGATCGCGCCCATGAGGTGACCGCCCAGATCTTCACGGTGCGCAAGAACGAGATCTTCCTGTTCAGCCGTCCGCAAATCCTGCGTTCGGCCCACCGCTCGGAAGGCTGGACGCCGCAATCGATTGCCGACGAACTGCTGCCCGCGTTCGCGCCTAGTTTTCAGAAGCTGCAGCGCTCGGCTGATGTCTTCTGCTGGGATCCCATCTGACCATGGCGCTCGACTACGATCGTTTGATGAACCTGCCGCCGCGCGAGATCCGGCAGGTTTACACCCTGCGCGACAGCATTCTCTATGCCCTGGGCGTGGGCGCAGCCTTGGGATCACCCACCGACCCGGACGAACTGCGGTTCGTCTACGAGAAGGACCAAGAAGCGTTACCCACCATGGCAGTGGTGCTGGGCTCCGCGGGCTTTTGGCTGAAGGATCCCCGGTTAGGTGTCGACTGGACCCGGATACTCCATGGCGAGCAGTCCATACAACTTCACCGTCCCCTGGCGGTGGCCGCGGACGTGACCGGCGTTACCACCGTCGACGCCATCTATGACAAGGGACCCGACAAGGGCGCCCTCCTCTATTCCAGCCGCAAGATCAGCGACACGGCTACCGGAGAGCCCATAGCCACGGTCCGGATGTCCTCCTTCCTGCGCGGCGACGGCGGATTTGGCGGTTCGTCCGAGGGCGCGCCGAAGCCGCATGCCATCCCCGGCCGATCGCCCGATGTGATTCTCGACCTGCCGACGCGCCCCGAACAGGGGCTGATTTATAGGCTCTCGGGGGACTTCAATCCTCTGCATGCCGATCCCGCAGTGGCCAAGGCCGCAGGGTTTCCCATGCCCATCCTGCACGGTCTGTGTACCTATGGCGTGGCTGGGCGGGCGGTGGTCAAGGCGCTCTGCGGCGGCTCGCCGGCGCAGCTCCAGCGATTCGAGGTGCGCTTCTCCAGCCCTGTGTTCCCCGGTGAAACCCTGCGGGTGGAAATGTGGCGCGAAGGCGCAGGCCGCGCGTCCCTGCGCGCGCGGGTGATCGAACGCGACGTGGTGGTTCTGCAAAACGGTTTGATCGAGTACGAGGTTTAGCGATGGTCGGTATCGTCTCTCTGGGCGCCTACGTGCCCCGCCTTCGCCTACAGCGCGCTGCCGTGGTGGAGGCGGTCGCCTGGTTCAACGCCGGTCTGAAGGTGCTCGGCAAGGGCGAGCGCGCCATGGCGGGCTGGGACGAGGACACCATCACCATGGCGCTGGAAGCCGCGCGCGACTGTCTCGCGGCCGGGGACCGCAGCCGGGTCGCCAAGGTGGTGTTGGCTTCGACCAGCCTACCGTTTGCCGACCGCCAGAACGCGGGCGTCGTCAAGGAGGCACTGAATCTGCGCGACGACGTCGCGGCCCAGGATGCGACCGGCTCGATGCGCGCGGGAACCTCGGCACTATTGGATGCCCTCTATGCCGCACGCGGCGGCGCGGGCGAGATTCTATGCCTGGCCTCCGAACAACGGCGTGCCAGACCCGCGTCCGAGGCTGAGCTCATGAATGGCGATGCCGCCGCCGCCTTGCTGGTCGGCACCGAGGGACTCATCGCCGAATTCCTCGGCGGCCACAGCGTCACCGTGGACTTCGTCGATCACTTCCGGGCCAGCGACAGAATCTACGACTACGCCTGGGAGAGCCGCTGGATTCGGGATGAGGGCTACGGGAAGATCGCTCCGGCCGCGGTCAACGCCGCGCTCGCCAAATTCGGCCTCACGGCCGCGGACGTCGACCGCTTCGTGCTCGCTTCCCCGATGCGCGGCGTGAACGCTCAGGTGGCCAAGGCCTGTGGCATCGCGGCCGGCGCGGTGCAGGACGACCTGGGAACACGCATGGGCGACGCCGGTTGCGCCCAGCCGCTGCTGCTGCTGGCCCACGCGTTGGCCGACGCCAAGCCGGGCGAGCGGATTGTGCTGGTGGGTTTCGGCCAGGGCTGCGACGTGCTGGTCTTTCAGGCGACAGACGCGGTGACGGCGCCATCCGAACGCCTCGGGGTAAAAGGCTGGCTCGCGCGGCGCAAACCAGAGAGCAACTACGTCAAGCACCTGTTCTTTGGCGGTGCTCTCGCCTTGGATGGCGGCATGCGCGCCGAGGCCGACCAGAAGACGGCGCTGACCACTCTCTACCGCAATCGCAAGACGGTGCTCGGCCTGGTGGGCGGGCGCTGCACGAAGACCGGGACCGTGCAATTCCCGAAGTCTGAGATCAGTGTCGCTCAGAACGTGCGCATGATCGATACCCAAGAAGACTATCCGCTGGCCGACCGCCTGGCGCGGATAGTCACCTATACCGCGGACAGTCTTGCCTACACGCCGGATCCGCCCGGTTACTACGGCACCGTGGAGTTCGAGGGCGGCGGCCGGCTGCTCACCGAATTCACCGACGTCGAAGCCGACGCCGTATCCGTAGGCCAGCCGATGCGGATGATGTTTCGCATCAAGGCCATCGACGAGCAACGCGGTTTCAAGCGTTATTTTTGGAAGGCCGTACCCGACTATCGGGCATCGACCATAAAACCTGAAGGAGAGCAGCGTGGCGAGCGGCATCAGAGATAAGGTGGCCATCCTCGGGATGGGTTGTGCTCGGTTTGGAGAGCGCTGGGACGCTGATGCCGCCAACCTGATGGTGGAAGCATTCGAAGAAGCGCTTGGGGACGCGGGCGTGGACGTCGCGCAGATCGGCGCTGCCTGGCTCGCGGTGGGTTTCGATACGGCAAACGTCGGACCGTCGGGGATTCCTCTGTCGGTAGCGCTGCGGCTGCCGAACATTCCGGTGACGAAGGTGGAGAACTTCTGTGCCTCAGGCACCGAGGCTTTCCGCGGCGCGGTGTACGCGGTGGCCAGCGGAGCCTGCGACATCGCGCTGGCCATGGGTGTGGAGAAGCTCAAGGACACGGGCTACGGCGGCCTGCCCGTTCGCTCGCGCGGACCCTACATCGACAATATCGGCGTAGTGGGGTCTGCGCCGGGCGGCTTCGCCCAGATCGCCTCGGCCTATCGAGAGAAGTTTCGCATTGCCCCTCAAGAACTCAAACGCGCGCTGGCTCACATATCGGTCAAGAGCCATGCCAACGGAGCCAAGAATCCGAAGGCTCACCTTCGCAAACCGATCACCGAGGAGCAGGTGCTGAACGCCCCGATGATCGCCGAGCCGCTGGGGCTGTTCGATTGCTGCGGCGTCTCCGACGGGGCGGCCTGCGCCATCGTCACCACCCCGGAAATAGCGCGTCTTCTGGGCAAGACCGATCTGGTCACGGTCAAAGCTCTGCAACTGGCGGTCTCCAACGGCTGGGAATCGCAAGGCGTCGGCTGGGACGGTAGCTATTTCCACACCACCCGCGTGGCGGCGGCTCGGGCCTACAATGAGGCGGGCGTCACCAATCCACGCCTCGAAATCAGCCTCATGGAGGTCCATGACTGCTTCTCGATCACCGAACTGGTGACCATGGAAGACCTCGGCGTGAGCGCCGACGGACAGGCTGTGCGGGACGTGATGGACGGGGTGTTCGACGCCGATGGTGCGATTCCCTGTCAGATCGACGGCGGATTGAAATGCTTTGGCCACCCCATTGGCGCCTCCGGCATCCGGATGATCTACGAGAATTACCTGCAGCTTCTGGGCCGCGCCGGCGAACGCCAGCGCAAGACCCCGCCGGTCATGGGCCTGTCCCATAATCTCGGCGGTCATCCGAATCAAAACGTAGCCGCGATTGCCATCGTGGGCTTGCAGGGCGCTTGAAGGAACCGCGCCGCTACCGGAGTAATTTCATGGCCCTGTCAACCGGCATCATCAGCGGCTCACGTGCACGCCGCATCGAGGAGATCAACGCGCGGTCGCAGCGGATGGCCGGCGGATTGCGCAAACTCGGCATTCGCGAAGGCGATTGCGTCTGCGTCCTGATGCGCAATGACATCGCCTATATCGAAGCGAGTTACGCAGTGATGATGCTCGGCGCCTACGCCGTTCCGGTCAACTGGCACTTCAAGCCGGAGGAGATCAGCTACATCATCAGGGACACGGCGACTCGGGTGCTCATTGGCCATGCCGATCTACTGAATGTGCTCCAAGAAATCATTCCGGACGGCCTGACTCTCTTGAGCGTGCCGATCCCGCCCGAGATTCTCGCCAACTACAAGATCGACCCGTCGAATTGCCATCCTCCGCGCCGAGCCCATGATTTTGAAACATGGTTGGCCGCACAGGACCCTTACGAAGGGCCAGAGTTGCCGCAGCCCCAGAGCATGATCTACACGTCAGGCACCACCGGGCATCCTAAGGGAGTGCGCCGGCATGCGCCAACGCCTGCGCAAGCCGCGGCGGCCACGGATTTGCGCGCGCGGGTCTTCGGCTTCACTCCCGGTATGCGGGCGCTGCTGCCGGGGCCGCTCTATCATTCCGCACCGAATGTGTTCGCCTTGCGCGCGGGGCGTCTCGGCGAAGCGCTGCTCTTGATGCCTCGCTTCGAACCCGAGGAATTTCTTCGGCTGATTCAGGACGAGAAAATAGATACTGTATTCATGGTGCCGACCATGTTCGTCCGGCTCATGAAGTTGCCGGAATCGGTGCGCCGCAAATACGATGTCTCCTCGCTGCGCCACGCAGCCCACGCCGCCGCGCCGTGTCCGCCCGACGTCAAACAGGCGATGATCCAATGGTGGGGACCGTTGATCTATGAATACTATGGTTGCACCGAATCCGGTCCGGTGACCTTGGCCACTTCCGGAGACGCACTGCGCAAACCTGGGACCGTAGGCAAGATCCTGCCCGGTGTCGAACTGCGGGTTCTCGACGATGCGGGCAACTCGCTGCCGCGCGGCGAAATCGGCGAGATCTATTCACGCGCCGCAGGCAATGCCGATTTCACCTACCACAACGATCCTGAGAAGCGCGGCGAAATCGAGCGCGACGGTTTCATCACCGGCGGGGACGTGGGTTATATCGACGAGGACGGCTATGTCTTTATTTCCGACCGCAAGCGCGACATGGTGATCTCGGGTGGCGTCAACATTTATCCCGCTGAAATCGAAGCCGTACTGCACGGGCTTTCGGGCGTCTACGACTGCGCCGTGTTTGGAATTCCCGACGATGAGTTCGGCGAAACGCTGATGGCGGTGATCGAACCGCAACCGGGACTGACCCTCGACATCCCCGCAATCCGCGCGCAGCTCTTGTCGGCGTTGGCCGTGTACAAGGTGCCCAAGCACATCGAGGTGCGCACCGGACTGCCGCGCGAAGATTCCGGCAAGATCTTCAAGCGGCGTCTTCGCGATTCGTATTGGGAAAAGGTCAATCGCAAAATTTGAGCGACACCCAACACCGGGCAGGCATAGCCGGAAGCTGGTAGATTCCGTCGCTTCGCATTCGCGAACGCCTCGGCAGCATGCCGGCATCGGGAGAAAATCGAGGTATGGACGTCAAGAAGTCGCGCGGATCTCGTACAGATACGCGTACGACGCCGAAAAAAAAGCAGGCCGACAAATCGCCTGACCGGGTCTCCCCGGCAGCGACCGAGAACCTGGCGAAAAAGAAAGGTGCGCGGTTGCTACAGCGCGCCGCTCGCAGACCGCGATCGGCGGCCAAGGATGATGTTTCCGAGGGGGACGATGGCCGGCCGTTCGTCACGGCGCTGGCGCGCGGGCTGGATGTCTTGAGCGCCTTCAAGGCAGGCGACGGCGCCCTGGGCAACTTAGAGCTTGCGAAACGTACGGAACTGCCGAAGCCAACGATCTCGCGTATTACCCATACGCTGACCCAATTGGGTTATCTCACCTATGATCATCGGCTAGGAACCTATGAACTGGGCGGTAGAACACTGTCCCTGAGTTACGTGGCGCTCGCCAATCTCGATATCCGGCGTATTGCCCGGCCCATCATGCAAAGTCTTGCGGACGCAAACAATCTGCATGTTGCGCTCGCCGTGCGCGACAAGCTCATGATGCTTTACGTGGAAACCTGCGAAGGCCGCGGTCTGGTCGGTCTGCGGATTTCGCCGGGCGCGCGGGTTCCGATCGCGGTCACGGCACTCGGCAAGGCCTATCTCTCTGCGGTCACGGACCAGGAATTCAGCAGCATTTGTGATGCGATTCGCCGGCAGCACGGCGATGATTGGCCGCTCATTCTGCGATCCATCGAAACGTCGATCCGCGATGTCAGGGAACGCGGATTCTGTATGTCCGTTGGCGAATGGCGCAAGGACATCAATGCCGTGGGAGCGCCGATAGTGACGCCCGGTGGAAATATCTATGCCCTGACCTTCGGCGGCCCTGCGTACCTGGTCTCGCAGGATCAGCTCGATCGCGAATACGGCCCGGCCATTGCGTCGGCGGCACGAAAGATAAGCTTATTGCTCGGCGCCCCCGGAGCGTAGAGGACCGAACTGGACGCGTGGCGCCCAGAGCCAAGAGGCTTGCCTGGGACGCGCGGCTCCTCCAGAGCTTAGAGACTCGCGCTGGACGCGCAGCTCCCTTTGCCGTAGGATGCCTCCAGCTAAACCAGGTCGGTGCTCGGTCAGTGCCACCTTTAGCTCGCGGTCCGTCCTCGACGCACTCGTTTATTTACCCCCCCTCGCTGCTGACCGCTGCGGAAGCCACGGCTTCTGTCGTGCGAGTCCAAATTTCTTTTAAGGATTCATTAATGTCATTTTCCGATCTCGGGCTGTTGCCCGAATTGCTGCGTGCTGTCGCCGATAAGGGCTACGACGTACCCTCGCCCATTCAAGTGCAGGCCATCCCGGCCGTGCTTTCCGGCCGCGACGTGTTGGCGGGTGCCCAGACGGGCACCGGCAAGACCGCCGGCTTCGTTCTCCCCATCCTGCAGCGCCTGGTCGCGGATACCGCCCACGGCACCAGCCGCGCGCCACGCGCCTTGGTGCTCACCCCGACTCGCGAGCTCGCCGCTCAAGTCGCGCAAAGCGCGCGCGACTACGGGAAGTACTTGCAGCTGAACACCTACCAAGTGTTTGGCGGCGTGAGCATCAACCCGCAAATCAGCAATCTCCGCAGCGGCTGCGACGTCCTGGTCGCAACCCCCGGTCGATTGCTCGATCTCGCGCAACAGCGCTGCGTCGATCTGTCGAAAATCCAAGTTCTGGTACTCGATGAAGCGGATCGCATGCTCGACATGGGCTTCATCAACGACATCAAGAAGATCATCCGATTGCTGCCGCAGAAGCGCCAGAACCTGTTGTTCTCCGCCACGTACTCCGATGACATCAGGGGCCTGGCGGAGCGGCTGTTGCATGATCCGCTGTCGATCCAAGTTGCCCCCCGCAACGCGCCCATCGAACTGGTCGAGCAATGCGCGTACCGGGTGCAAAAAGAACACAAACGTCACCTCCTGGTGCATCTGATCCAAGAGGGTCAATGGCACCAAGTTCTAGTTTTTACGCGCACCAAGCATGGCGCCAATCGCCTCACGCAGCAGTTGGAAGGCGCGGGCATCAAAGCCGCGGCGATTCACGGCAATAAGAGCCAAGCAGCGCGCGTCAAAGCGCTGGACATGTTCAAGCGCGGACAAGTAACCGCATTGGTTGCGACCGAAGTCGCCGCTCGCGGACTCGACATCAAAGAGCTGCCTCAGGTGGTCAATTACGAATTGCCCAACGTGCCTGAGGACTACGTACACCGCATCGGCCGTACCGGCCGCGCAGGTGCCGCCGGCGAAGCCGTATCGCTGGTCTCAGGCGATGAAACGGGATTTTTGCGCGACATCGAGCGCGTCCTCCGTCGCAGCATACCGGTGGTGCCAACGCCGATCTTCAAGATCGTGGAGTCGGCGCCGCAGCCGGCTGGACAGGGTAACCGGTCGGGCGGCGACCGGCCGGGCCAGTCACAGGGCCGACCGGCACACCATTCGGGCAACTCTCACGGCAACCGCGGCTCGGATCGGCGCGACAGCCGACGGCCAGCCGGTTCAGGCGGTCGAAGTCAGGGACAGCAACAGCGCGGCCGCTCTCACTGAGGGGGCCCATGGCCGCGGAGATTGGGTACGTGTGCGCGTACCCCCGCGGACCAGTGCCGCAGCGATCGCACCCAACGTTTTAGGGCACGGGGCGGCGCTGAAAAACGCCTCAGACCGGAGAACAGGATTTCATCGGGAGTCGACGGGTTCCGCTTCGAAAAAATCCCCACGGCAGCCATTTTCACGGCGTCGCGCAGCTTCGATCTGCCGGGCGGCGTGGGCCGCAGTCCGACGCGGCGAAGGTAATGGTTGACCTGATAAACACGGGCGCGCCGATCGAGCGGCCGCATGCAAAAACCGATGCTGACGCTCACGGAAACGTTGTTTCCATTCTGCACCCAATGCGGAGCCAGCGGCGGATGATGAACTACGGCGCCCGGTACGAGGTGAAACATCGTGCCGCGGCTCTGCATCTCGGGGCGATACTCAGCCGCTTCAAAATCTCCGGCATAAAAGCGTTCGAGTTGGTCCTCCGGGACAATGTCGCGCTCATTCGGATTATGTAGGCTAAGTTCCTTCGCACCTCGAATTTGGAACAGGAAGTTGGACTCGTGATCGATGTGGTACGGCGTGGTAACTCCGGGGGATGCCATGAACACTGTCACCGACGACCACGTAATCGACTCGCGCAACGGTTGGCCGGACAATTCCTCCAGTTCCCGCAGCACTCGCTTCTTGAGCTGGTCGTATTCCGGATCGGCGGTATCGACGCTGCTAAGCTTCAGCCACACATTGGCGTCCGCGAGCTGCCGAACGGTTTCGGCGAGCTGTGCTTGCAGCGGCATGGACTTGAATTTCGCATCCGCCAGAGCGGATTTACCGCTTCGTGCGACGAACTTCTTGAGGTCGCCGCGCGCCAGCATTCGCTCCGCGACCGCGGCCAGACGCGGTAAGGTGAAAAGCTCACTCTCCGCCAGATCGTGGTGGAACAGAAACGGCCTGGCGTTGAATTTTTCTCGAAACTCCTGCGGATTCGCCACCAGGTGGCGCTCCCCGGCGGTTTGCCGTTCCACCGGCCTTCCGGCCGAGGCGGTCGGCCAGAGCAAACCATTACTTTCGGCTTTGTATTCCATGACCTGTGTGCCCATCCTGGTTCCGCGGCGGCGGTATCCGTCGCTTGTTTGCGACAGCCAGATATAGCACAAGGCCAGCTTTATGCAACTTTTACAAAGCGGCTTAACTTAACCTGCGAAAGCGCTTTGGCTCAACCTGCGAAAACGCCTTCGCTTAGCCGGCGAGCACGCCTCGACCAGCGGGTTCGACCGGTGACCATGGTAGGGTTACGCCAGGCGAGAAGTCTAAAGCGTGGCCGCGATGCTCTTGAGATAGGCCGCAAATTCCGGGCCGAGGCTCAGATGCTTCAGGCCGTACTCCACCGTTGCCTGCAGGTAGCCGAGCTTGCTGCCGCAATCGTAGCGCTTGCCTTCGAATTCAAAGGCGTAAACGGCTTCGCGTTGCATCAAGCGCGCAATTCCGTCGGTGAGTTGAATCTCACCGCCCGCACCCTTGCCGATTTTCGCCAGGTCCTCGAATATCGACGCCGACAACACATACCGACCCACCACCGCCAGGTTGGACGGGGCTTTTTCGGGCTTCGGCTTTTCGACGATGTGAGACATTCTGCCCACTCCAGGCGCAATCTCGCGCTCCAGCGACACGATGCCGTACTTGTCCGTGTCCTGCTTCGGAACCGTCTGCACACCAAGAACGCTTCCGCCGTGGGTTGCATGCACTTCCGCCATTTGTTTGAGGCAGGATACGGGCGCATCGATCAAATCGTCCGCGAGGTGAACCATGAAGGGTGCATCGCCTACCACCGGCCGGGCGCACAACACCGCATGGCCGAGGCCCAGCGGCGCCGGCTGGCGTATGTACACGCACGAGGCCCAACTCGGAAGAATGCTGTGCAACGCATCCAACAACTCCTGCTTGCCTTGGGCTTGCAAGACGGCTTCGAGTTCCGGATCGCTGTCGAAATGATCCTCGATGGCCCTCTTTGAACTGCCGGTAATGAATACCAGCGTCTCAGCGCCGGCGGACAGCGCTTCATCGACCGCATACTGGATGAGCGGCTTGTCGACGATGGGCAGCATCTCTTTCGGGCTGGCCTTGGTGACGGGAAGGAATCTCGTGCCTCGTCCGGCAACAGGAAATACGGCGGTCTTTATCACTTGGTTTGGCATGATTAAATAATAACGGATTTCAACCGAGTTTAACGATAGCGTAAGACTCAAAACTATCCCAAGAGTGACAGGCTGGGCAATGCCAATAAAAATTGCGGCCTGCGAATCCGCACTCCGTGCACCGATATTTCTCGGCGTTCGCGAGCAATGCTCCAATCTCGTGAGCGATTCGGCGCGAGTCGGTACGCTCGGCGCCACTGCGTCGGGCGCCGGATTGGACCGGATCCGATTGCCACACGGCCTGCAAGGTCGCGTCCTGAGCGAAGACTTTCTCGAGCGGCGCACGCAGGGGCGCCGCCTCCGTCAGGTCCGCCGAGATGGCGGCGAATACCAAGCGTTTCAGTTGGTCGAGATCGCGCGATTCGGCTTGCGCCACCAGTTCGACGAGCACCGCATCGCGGTCGCCCGGTCCCACCAACCGAAGTAGATGCGGCAGTTCTTCCTGCATCAGTCTGGGTGCCTCGCGCAGCGCCGTGCGCAGCAAGCGTATTGCCAATCCGATATCGGCATCGCGCTCGGCTATCCGCGCGCGAAGAACGGCCGCCCGCGGGAACGGCGATACTTCGCCCCGCGCCTCATGCAGCAGACGCCGTGCCGTCACGGTGTCCCCGCGCTCGATCGCCGAGCTTGCCAGTTCGCACAGGTAGTGCGCGGCTACCAGGCGCGGCGGCGCCGCCTTGATACGCGCCAGCAGGCGATAGACATCCAATGCCTGCTGCCATTCGAGTTGACGCTCGTAAACACCTCGAAGCGAGTCGAGTGCGCTGACGCGCAGCCGTGGAACTTCGCTGACCTGTTGGAACAGTACTTCGGCGCGATCGAGAAGGCCGGCACGGAGGTAATCCTGCGCGAGCGCGAGCAGCGCCTGTTCTCGATGCTCGGGCGCGAGCGCCTCTCGTGCCAGTAAATTCTGATGGATGCGGATGGCGCGCTCGACCTCGCCGCGCCGACGATACAACGAACCCAGGGAAAAATGGGTTTCGATGGTGTCCGCGTTGGCGTCCATCAACTTCAAGAACATGTCGAGCGCTCGATCGGGCTGCTCGGTCACGAGATAGTCGAGACCCGTGAGATAGTCGGGGTGCAGCTTCGACAGGGAGCCGGGCCAGCGTTTTCCCCAACCGAAATGTCCGGCGAGAATGCCGAGAACCAAGGCCGCAATTCCCACGATCCAAGTCAGCGGCGAGAGTTCGGGCATGAGGCCTTACGCGGTCCTGGACGCGTGGACTAGGCGCCCTCGGCTGGCGCGCCCCTGGCTGGACCGTTCCTCTCAGTCACGTATGGGTTGATCCGCACCGTCGTTGACCCGTTCGCGCAGGTCTTTGCCCGGCTTGAAGTGCGGTACATGCTTGCCGGCCAGTGCCACCGCCTCTCCGGTTTTCGGATTGCGGCCCTGCCGCGGCGGACGAAAGTGCAGCGAAAAACTTCCGAACCCGCGAATCTCGATGCGCTCACCCGTGGCCAGCGCGTCGCTCATGATTTCCAGCAACTGCTTGACGGCGAGTTCGACGTCTTTTGCCGGTAGGTGCTTTTGTTTGGCCGAAATGATCTCAATGAGTTCCGATTTCGTCATTATCGATCCGTGGGCTTCACTAGACATATTTTAAGAGCGAGCGCAGCGGCGAGGCGCCGCCGCGCTTAGCCTTGGTCCCTCAATCCTGGCCGGAGATCTGCTCTTTCAGCAAATCTCCCAGGCTAGTTCCGGTCGGTGAATCGGTTCGATAATTCTGCATGGCCTCTTGTTCCTCGTGGATATCCTTCGCTTTGACCGACAGCGAAATGCTGCGGCCCTTGCGGTCCACGCCGGTAAACCTCGCCTCAATTTCCTGACCCACTTTCAACAGCAAGCGCGCATCTTCGACGCGATCGCGCGACAGTTCCGATGCCCGTAGCTGGCCGTCGACGCCATTGCCCAAATCGACGATGGCACCCTTCGCGTCCACCTCGCGGACCACGCCCGTGACGATGCTGCCTTTCGGATGCTCCGCGATGTAGGCGGAGAAGGGATCCTTCGCGAGTTGCTTGATCCCCAAGCTGATGCGCTCGCGCTCCGGATCGATGGACAACACCATCGCGTCCACCTGCTGAGCCTTCTGGTAGCTGCGCACAGCCTCCTCGCCGGGCATGTCCCAGGAGATATCGGACAGATGCACGAGACCGTCGATACCGCCGGCGAGTCCGATGAAAATACCGAAGTCGGTGATGGACTTGATCTGGCCGCTGACCTTGTCGCCCCGGTTGTAGTTCTCGGCAAAATCCTTCCACGGATTGGCCTTGCACTGCTTGACGCCCAAGCTGATGCGGCGCCGCTCCTCGTCGATGTCGAGCACCATGACCTCGACTTCCTGACCGACGTGCACGACTTTGGCGGGATTGACGTTCTTGTTGGTCCAATCCATTTCCGACACGTGCACCAAACCTTCGACGCCTTCTTCGATCTCCACGAAGCAGCCGTAGTCGGCGATGTTGGTGACCTTGCCGAACAAACGCGTGTTGGCCGGGTAACGCCGCGCAATGTTCTGCCACGGGTCCGCGCCCAGTTGCTTCAAGCCCAACGAGACGCGTTGACGTTCGCGATCGAATTTGAGAATGCGCACGTCGATCTCTTCGCCCACCTTCACCACTTCGGAAGGATGCTTGACGCGCTTCCAGGCCATGTCGGTGATGTGCAGCAATCCATCGATGCCGCCCAAATCGACGAACGCGCCGTAGTCGGTGAGGTTCTTGACCACACCCTTGACGGCTGCGCCCTCTTGGAGATTGTCGAGCAGCGCGGAACGCTCGGCGCTGTACTCTTGTTCGACCACCGCGCGTCGCGACACCACGACGTTGTTGCGCTTCTGATCGAGCTTGATGACCTTGAACTCGAGCGGTTTGTTTTCGAGATACGACGGATCCCGTACCGGTCGCACGTCGACCAATGAGCCCGGCAGGAAGGCGCGGACATTGTCGATCTCGACGGTGAATCCGCCCTTGACGCGGCCGGTGATGATGCCGATGACGATCTCTTGTTTTTCGAATGCGGTTTCGAGGCGAGTCCATGTTCTGGCGCGCTTCGCCTTCTCGCGGGACAGGCGGGTTTCGCCCGAGCCATCCTCCACGCTATCCAGGGCGACCTCGACGGTCTCGCCGACGACCACTTCGATCTCGCCCTTCTCGTTCTTGAATTGATCCGCCGGTATCACGGCTTCGGACTTCAATCCAACATTGACGATGACGTAGTCCTGGCCGACTTCGACGATCAATCCGTTGAGGATGGTGCCAGGACGAATGCGCTGGCTCGCGATGCTCTGTTCGAATAGTTCCGCAAAACTTTCTGTCATGTGTTCTCTTAAGAAATTACTAAGACCCGAGCACTGATCCTATGTGCCTTAGGGGTTGCCAAAAAATAACGGCGCCGGTCCTTGCGCCGCTACCAAATTCTCTACAAAACTCCAAGCGAGAGCCGTTCACGCGCAATTTCGAGGACGCGTTCGACCACCGCATCGACGGACATACCGGTTGTATCCAGCAAGACGGCGTCTTCGCTTGCGACCAGAGGCGAAGCGGTGCGCGTAATATCGCGCTGATCACGCTCCGCTATCTCTCTCGAAAGGGCGGCAAGGGTAGCAGCAACCCCCTTTTCTTTCAACTGCTTATAGCGCCTCGCCGCCCGCTCATCCGCGCTCGCGGTGAGAAAAATCTTCACCGGGGCGTCGGGGAATACCACCGTCCCCATATCGCGCCCATCGGCGACCAAGCCGGGGGCTACGGCGAAGCGCCGCTGCCGTTCCAGGAGGGCCGAGCGCACCTCCGGCAGGGCCGCCACCTTGGAGGCGTCATTACCCGCCGCCTCGCTGCGGATGTCACGGCTGACCTCTTGGCCCACCAGCCAGACCATTTCCTCGCCGTTGGGACCGGAACCAAAACGAATGTCCAGCTGCTGGGCGAGCCGGCCCAATTGCAGAGCGTCATTGAGGTCGATTCCCGCCCGCCGGCCACCCAGGGCAACCAGCCTGTAGAGCGCACCACTATCGAGCAGCGCCCACCCCAGCTTTCTTGCTGCGGCGCGGCTAACCGTGCCCTTCCCCGACCCCGACGGGCCGTCGATGGTCATGACGGGTACGCCTTGCATCCCGTTAGGATTCCAACTCGGTGAGGTTGAGCCCGGCGCCGCGTGCCAGGTCGCCAAACCCGGGAAACGAGGTGGCCACATTCGCCACATCTCGAATCAAAATCGGTGCGGCGGCCCGCAGGCTCGCGATACTGAAGGACATCGCCACGCGATGATCGCCGTGGCTGTCGATCTCACCGCCTCCGAAGGCGTTGCCATCGGCCCGGCCTTGGATGCGCATGCCGTCGGGCAACACCTCGTGCGTGACGCCGAGCGCTCGCAGCCCGTCGCTCATGGCGGCGATACGATCGCTTTCCTTGACGCGCAGCTCCTCCGCGCCCGTGACCACGGTCTCACCCTGCGCGCACGCAGCGGCAATGAACAGGATGGGAATTTCGTCGATGGCGAGCGGGACCAATTCGGGCGGCACGTCGATTCCCTTCAGAGCCGAGGCGCGCACCCGCAGATCCGCCACCGGCTCGTCGCCGCTGGTGCGCGCATGCTGAACTTCGATATCCCCGCCCATGCTGCGCAATATGTCGAGGAGTCCCGTGCGGGTCGGATTCAAGCCCACGTTTCGAATCAACAAGCCGTCGTCCGCGGCGCCCAACAGCGCCGCTACGATGAAAAACGCGGCGGACGAGAAATCACCCGGTACGTCCAGCCGCAGCGGCGCGAGCCGCTGCGGCGGATAGAGCCTGGTTCGTAGCCCTTCCGTGGTCAAACGGACACCGCAACTCGACAGCATGCGTTCGCTGTGATCGCGGCATATCGCGGGCGCCGTCACCGTGGTGACGCCATCGGCATACAGTCCCGCGAGCAGGATGGCCGATTTAACCTGCGCACTGGCCACCGGCATGGTGTATTCGATGCCGCTCAAGGCGCGGCCGCCGCCGATCTCCACGGGCGGCCTACCATCGTGCGTGCGCACGTCGGCACCCATCTCCCGCAAAGGTTTGGCGACGCGTTCCATAGGCCGCTTCATCAAAGAGGCGTCGCCGATCAATGTCGACGGAAATTTTTGCGCCGCAAGCAGGCCGGTGAACAAGCGCATCGCCGTCCCGGCGTTCCCCATGTCCAGCGCATGCGAAGCCCGCTCGAGGCCATGCAGTCCGGCACCATGGACGATCACCTGGGTGGCGCTCGGCTGCTCGATGCGCACGCCCAGCGCGCGCATGGCGTTCAGCGTTGCCAGGCAGTCTTCACTCGCCAGGAAACCCGTGACTTCGCTGGTTCCGTCGGCAAGTCCGGACAGCATCAGCGAGCGATGGGATATGGACTTATCCCCGGGAACGCTCAGGGTGCCCGACACCCGCAGCGCTGGACGCACCTGAAAATCGCGCATCAGATACGCTGACGCATCAGAGCACCGCCCTGGGATACGAGCCGAGAATCTTGAATAGCGAGGCCCGCTCCTCCAACGCCGCGAGTGCTTTGGCCACCGACGGGTCGCTCACGTGGCCCTCGATATCGATGAAAAACACATAGTCCCACTTGCGCTTGCGCGACGGTCGAGACTCGATGCGCGTCATGTTGACCCGGTGTTCGGCCAGCGGACCCAATAGTCTGAACAGCGCGCCGGCATCGTCGGTGTCGCTCGCGGAGACCAGGAGAGTGGTCCGATCCGCGCCGCTCGGACTGAACAGCTTGCGTCCCACCACCAGAAATCGCGTGGTGTTGTCGGTCCGATCCTCGATTTCGTTGGCGAGCAAGGTGAGGCCGTAGATTTCCGCCGCCGCCCGGCTCGCAATGGCGGCCGTACCGCGTTCATCGCGGGCGCGACGGGCGCCCTCCGCATTGCTCGAGACGGCCACTCTCTCGACGTCGGGCAACTGATCGTCGAGCCAGCCGCGGCATTGCGCCAGTGCCTGCGGATGCGCGCATACTCGCTTGATGTCGGAAATGCCGCCCATGCGACCCATCAGGCAGTGATGAATGCGTAGCTCCACCTCGCCGCAGATCTTGAGCCCCGAACTCAAGAACATGTCCAGGGTGTGGTTGACCGTGCCTTCGCTCGAATTTTCGATGGGTACCACGCCGAAATCGGCGATGCCGCCCTCGACCTCGTGAAACACTTCGTCGATGGCGGGAAGCGGCAACGCACGCACCGACGATCCGAAATGCTTGAGCACGGCCGCCTGCGTGAAAGTGCCTTCGGGGCCGAGAAAAGCGACTTTGAGAGGCTCTTGCTGCGCCAGGCAAGCGGACATGATTTCGCGAAATAGCCGTGCGATCTCCTCGTCGCGCAGCGGTCCCTTGTTGCGTTTGAGCGCCTTGCGCAGGACATCGGCTTCGCGCTCCGGCCGATAGAAATCAACCGCCTTTCCGGACGTGGTCTTCGAAATGCCCACGAGTTGCGCAAAACGCGCACGCTCATTGAGCAAGGCGTGAATACGCGCATCGACGGAATCGATGCTATCGCGAATGTTGGCGAGATCGGGGGACAGGCCACCCTGAGGCTGGCTATGGGCGGCGCGATCGCTTGCACCCGCCTCCCCCCCGGTCACGGCCGGCGCGTTGGCCATCGCAACGGTACGCTCTCGCGGTTTGGTGCGCTTTGCCGCTTTGATTTTACCCGCCATGCAATTCCCTCACGCGTGCCTGCGTTCGAATTCACGCATGAAAGCGACCAATGCGTCGACCCCGGCCAACGGCACGGCGTTATATAGGCTCGCTCGCATGCCGCCGTGCACACGGTGGCCTTTCAGGTTCATCAAGCCTGCATTGGCTGCATGCTCGAGGAAAGTCGCGTCCAATTCGGGCTTGGCCAAGGTGAAGGTTACATTCATCCAAGAGCGCGAATCCTTGGCCACCGAATTACGGTAAAACGGCGAACCGTCGATCGCGGCGTAGAGCGTCTCTGCTTTGACTCGGTTGCGCTCGCCCATTGCCGCGACGCCACCGTTGCTCTTCAGCCATTTGAACACCAGGCCCGCCATGTACCAGGCGAAGGTGGGCGGCGTATTCAGCATGGAATGATCATCGGCCGCCACTTTGTAATCGAACACCAAGGGCGTGCCGGGGCGCGCTCGGCCGATGAGATCTTCACGCACGATCACCACCACCAATCCGGAAGGACCGATGTTCTTTTGCGCGCCCGCATAGATGAGACCGAAGTTCGACACATCGATCGGCCGGGACAAAATGCTCGACGACATATCGGCGACCAGCGGTATGCCTTGGGTTTGCGGTACATAACCGAACTCGACCCCGCCGATGGTCTCATTCGGCGTGTAGTGAACATAGGCGGCGGCGGCGCTCAAGTTGAGTTCGCGTTGCGGCGGTGCGCGCAGATACTGACCGCCGGCGTCGGCGGCCACGTGCACCCTGCAGTAGCGACTCGCCTCGAGGATGGCCTTATTCGACCAATGGCCGGTGTTGATGTAATCGACGGTGGAATCCGCGGTGGCGAGATTCATGGGCACGAAAGCGAACTGCGCCGACGCCCCACCTTGCAAGAACAACACCTTGTAGTTGCTCGGTATGGCCATCAACTCGCGCAAATCCGCCTCGGCCTCGGCCGCGACCGCCATGAATGCCTTGCCCCGATGACTGATTTCCATGACGGACATGCCGCCATGTCGCCAGTCGAGCATTTCGTCGCGCGCCTGTTCCAATACTTCGAGCGGCAGCGCAGCCGGCCCGGGAGAGAAATTGAACACGCGCATCCTAAGCCCGACGCTAACTTTCAGAGGCCGGATCGCCGGCCGCCGGGTCACCGGTCGCGGCATCACCGGCCGCTGCATCGCCGGCCGTCTCGTCTGCGCCCGGCGCGGCCATGCTGGGCGTTGCGACGCCCTCGACTCCTTCACCCTCGACGATCCCGTCGATGCGCTCCAAGCCCGATAATTGATCGCCCTCTTCCAAGCGAATCAAACGCACGCCTTGAGTATTGCGGCCGACCACAGAGATGTCCTTGACCGGCGTTCGTACCAACACGCCGGCCTGGCTCATGAGCATGATTTCATCGTCCACGCTGACTTGCAGCGCGCCGATCATCCGTCCATTGCGGTCGGTGACTTGCAACGCGATCACGCCCTGGCCGCCGCGGCCATGCGTGGGAAAATCCTCGAGCGGCGTGAGCTTGCCGAATCCGTTCTCGGACGCCGTCAAAATGTAACCCTGCTCGGCCACGATCAAGGCGTTCACCTTGTGCTCGTCGCTCAACTTGACGCCGCGCACTCCGGCCGCCTCGCGACCCATGGGTCGCACTTCGTCCTCGAGGAAACGGATCGCCTTGCCGCCGGTGGTGAACAACAAAATGTCCTTGGTGCCATCGGTGATGGCAACGCCGACCAGCTTGTCGCCCTCATCGAGCGCGACGGCAATGATGCCGCTCGCCCGCGGCCTGGAAAACAGCGCCAGCGAGGTCTTCTTCACCGTGCCCAGGCTGGTCGCCATGAACACGAACTTGCCCTCTTCGAACTCCTTGATCGACAGCATCGCGCTGATGCGTTCGCCCTGCTGGAGCGGCAGGAGATTCACGATGGGCTTGCCGCGCGAGCCGCGACTCGCCTGCGGCAGCTGATACACCTTGAGCCAATAAAGTTTGCCATGATCGGAAAAACACAACAGTGTGTCATGGGTATTGGCCACGAACAGCTTGTCGACGAAATCCTCGTCCTTGACGCTCGTGGCGGCCTTACCGCGCCCGCCGCGACGCTGCGCCTGATAGTCGGAGACCGGCTGCGCTTTCGCATAGCCGCCGTGGGACAGCGTCACCACCACGTCCTCCGGCGTGATCAAGTCTTCGATGCTGAGATCTTCATGATTGGTGATGATCTCGGTGCGTCGCGCGTCGGCAAACGTCTCGCGGATGTATTCGAGTTCTTTGCGGATCACATCGAGCAGGCGCTCCGGCCGCGCGAGAATGTCGCTCAAGTCGCGAATCCGCACCAGCAGCTCCTGGAACTCGACGATTATTTTATCCTGCTCGAGTCCGGTCAGCCGATTGAGGCGCATCTCCAAAATCGCCTGCGCCTGAATATCGGTGAGCCGATAGCCGCCCGCGACGATACCCAATGTGGCGATTTCACCCTCGGGCCGCGTGCTGATGTCGCCCGCCCGCGCCAACATGTCCGGAACCGCGCCCGAGCCCCAAGGCCGCGACATCAATGCAACCTTCGCCTCCGCCGGCGACGGCGAGGCTTTGATGGCCGCGATGATCTCGTCGATGTTCGCCAGCGCGATCGCGAGCCCCTCCAAGATGTGGCCGCGCTCGCGCGCCTTGCGCAATTCGAACACGGTGCGCCGCGTGACGATTTCCCGGCGATGCCGCAGGAACGCATCGAGCATTTCCTTGAGCGACAGGAGCCGCGGCTGGCCGTCGACCAAGGCCACCATGTTGATGCCGAACACGGTTTCCATCGTCGTCTGCGAAAACAAATTGTTCAGCAGAATTTCAGGCACTTCGCCGCGCTTCAGCTCGATGACGACCCGCATGCCGTCTTTGTCCGATTCGTCCCGCAGGCCGTCCGAAGCGATGCCGTCGATGAGCTTGTCGCGCACGAGATCGGCGATGCGCTCGATCAATTTCGCCTTGTTAACCTGGAAAGGCAATTCGGTAATGATGATGGCTTGCCGGTCGCCCTTGCCCACGTCCTCAAAATGAGTGCGCGCGCGCACATGCAGGCGCCCGCGGCCGGTTTTATACGCTGCAACGATTTCTTGGGCGCCGTTGATGAGTCCCGCCGTGGGGAAGTCGGGACCCGGAACGATCTGCATCAATTCCGCCAGCGTGATGTCGGGATTTTCGATGAGCGCGATGCAAGCGGTCACGATTTCCGTCAGGTTGTGCGGCGGAATATTGGTGGCCATACCCACCGCGATGCCGGATGATCCATTGATGAGGAGATTGGGAATGCGGGTGGGCATCACCGCCGGCTCGCTCTCCGACTCGTCATAATTCGGGTTGAAGTCCACCGTCTCTTTGTCGATGTCCGCGAGCAGCTCCGCGGCGAGTTTCGACATGCGCACTTCGGTGTACCGCATCGCCGCCGGCGGGTCGCCGTCGACGGATCCGAAATTGCCCTGGCCGTCCACCAGCAGATAACGCATCGAAAACGGCTGCGCCATGCGCACGATGGCGTCGTACACCGACGCATCGCCGTGGGGATGGTACTTGCCGATGACATCGCCGACCACACGGGCGCTTTTCTTGTACGCCTTGTTGTAGTCGTTGCCCAATTCGCGCATGGCGAAGAGTACCCGCCGATGCACGGGCTTGAGGCCGTCGCGGACGTCGGGCAAAGCGCGTCCTACGATCACGCTCATGGCGTAATCAAGATACGACTTCCGCATCTCGTCTTCGAGATTAACGGGCAATATTTCGCGAGCGATCTCGGCCATTTGCGAGAGTCCGGATTAGCCTTCGAGGCTCAATTTAAGCGGTTTTATAGTAGGGGAGACATGGTCTCGACATGGGACGATTCTAGCACACATCCGCATCGGCCTTAAGCCCGATGTGTATCGTCCCTATCCTTGGGCCGATATACTTCGACGATGCCCGCCGTTGCCGCCGATTTGACCATCAGCTCCCGCTGGATCGTACCCATGACCTCGCCGCACGAGGTCCTCGAAAATTACACATTGGTAGTGCGCGACGGGCGCATTCTCGACCTGCTGCCGCAGCCCCAAGCCGCCGACCGATACGCCGCGACCATCCACGTGGATCGTTCCGAGCATCTGGTGCTGCCGGGTTTGGTGAATGCCTATACGCAGATCGCGCCGCCCCTCGGCCGCACCACCCGCCCGGAGCGGCTGCATGACGGCGCGCTGTCATGCATCGCCGAAATGCTCCGGGCCGGAACCACGTGTTTTTGCGGCCTGGGATATTTTCCCGAGGAATCGGCGCGCACCGCCGCGGAACAAGGGATGCGCGCCCTCATCGGAATACCCATCGCCGAGACTGCCAGTCCCTGGGCACAGAGCCCCGGCGAATATCTGACGCGGGCCTTGAGCTTTCGCGACGAATATCGGGGACATCCGACCATCGCAACGGCCTTCGCGCCGCACCTGCCGGCCGCCATCAGCGACATCACCTTTGGCCGCATCGCCACGTTGGCCGATGAACTCGACACCGGTATTCTGATTGCCCTGCACGAATCGCCTGCGGAGGTCGAGGACTGCGTGCTACGCCACGGCGTCCGGCCCATCGAGCGCATGCAGGCCCTAGGGCTGCTGACACCGGCGTTGAGCGCCGTGCACATGGTGGATGTCAATTCGGCGGACATCGCGCTCGCGCAGCGCAGCGGAATTGCCGTTACCTTGTGCCCCGAGTCGAATTTCCGATCCGGCTACGGACCTCCGCCCGTGGCATCCTGGGCGGCCACCGGCGTGCGCCTGGGTCTGGGCAGCGGCATCTCAGAGCCGGCCGGGGGTCTGGACTTGTGGAGCGAACTTCGGCTCCTGGCCCTGTTGTCTCACGCACCGGGCGCTGTGCACGCGGCACTGCGCGCCTGGGACGCACTCGCCATCGCGACCCGCGGCGGGGCCGCCGCACTCGGCCTCGATGCAGAGATCGGCACACTGGAGCGAGGTAAATGGGCGGACCTTTGCTGCGTCGACATGAGTACGCCGGCGATGCAAGGGGCGTGCGCAAGCCAGCCCCACGATCCCGTGGCGCGGATGGTGTTCAACGGCGGCCGCGACATGGTCAGCGACGTCTGGGTGTCCGGCCGTCATCTGCTCAATGGCGGCGCTTTCACCCGGCTGGATTGGCCGCAGATCGCAGCTCGTACCAAGGCCTCGCACGCCGTGCATGAGCGCACTTACAGCGGAGAATGACCATGCAGACCACGGCTCCAAATGCTGATCCGGCGGAACTCGCGAAATTCGCCGCGCTCGCGCAAAGCTGGTGGGATCCGAAGGGCCCGTCCAAACCGCTGCACGACCTCAATCCGCTGCGTCTGCAGTACGTGGAACGAATCGCCGGCCTCGCCTCAGCCGGTGACGCCTCTACGAGCCGCGCCGCTACCGGCAGTGCCTCGGTTGGCCGCGCCCCTACAGGCCGTACCCCTACAGGCCGTACCCAAAAACAAGTGCTGGACGTGGGCTGCGGCGGCGGCCTTCTGTCGGAGTCGATGGCGCGCACCGGCGCACAGGTGTTGGGCATCGATCTGGCGCAGGCGGTGCTCGATGTCGCCGAACTGCATGCCCTGGAAGGGCACATCGAGGTCAAGTATCGAGCCGTTGCGGTCGAAGAGCTGGCCCTGGAGCGACCCGCCGCATTCGACCTGGTGACCTGCATGGAGATGCTCGAGCACGTGCCCGACCCCGCCGCCATCTTGGCGGCATTGGCAACCCTGGTGCAGCCCGGCGGCGACGTCATCGTCTCCACCCTGAATCGCAACCCGCGAGCGTTCGCGGTGGCCATCGTCGGAGCGGAATATCTTGCGCGCGTGCTACCGCGGGGAACCCACGACTACTTGAAATTCATCCGCCCTTCGGAGCTTGCCCGCTGGGGACGTGCCGCGGGCCTCGAACTCATGGACCTGACCGGCATCACCTACAACCCATTCACCCGCGCGTTCCGACTATCGCCCGATACCAGTGTCAACTACCTGGCACATTTTCGCAGGGCCGCTCCAGGCACGGTCGCTTCAGGTGCGGCCGCTCCCAGCGCCACCGGTCCGAGCGCTGCGCCTACGGGCAAAGCCGGCTCGGGTACGAGTGTGCGCTGACATGGCAGCGCCCCTCCGCGCCATCCTATTCGATCTGGACGGCACACTGCTCGACACGGCACCGGACATGGTCGGCGCCTTGAACGCACTGCGACGGGAACAGCACCTGCCACCCCTGCCCTTCGAGAGCGTGCGTTCGTTGGTGAGTCATGGCGCGGCGCGTCTGGTGAAGCTCGGTTTTCCGCACGCCGACCCCGAGACATTTACGGTGCTGCAGCAGCGTTACCTGGAAATTTATCGCGGCGCGATCAGCTTGGAAACGCGGCTGTTCACGGGTATGGATCGGGTCCTCGAGGAACTGGCGCAGCGCCGACTCGTTTGCGGCATCGTCACCAACAAGCCCGCGTGGCTCACGCATCCGTTACTGGATCAATTGGGACTCACCTCACGATTCGCTTGCGTGGTCAGCGGCGATACCGTCAGCGCGCGTAAGCCGCATGCCATGCCCATGTTGCATGCCGCGAAACTGGCCGGCGTCGCCGCCGGCGAATGCATATACGTGGGCGATGCAGAGCGCGACATACAAGCCGCCCATGCCGCGGACATGCAGGGATTGGTCGCAGCCTACGGTTATCTGCAGCCCGACGAGGACTGGCAAGCCTGGGGCGGCGATGGCGTTATAAAAAGCCCCATTGATTTGCTTCCGTGGCTCGAGCATAGCGGACGCCTGTGACCAGCGACGGCTTGTTGTGGGCCATGGCCGCCGGTGTCGGCGCAGGGGCCTGCGTCGGCGCGCTGCTCGGCGCACTGGCGACGCTTTTACTGCGCGCCAAACGGGAACAAGCCCTGCGGGTCGAGTTGGAAATCTTGCGCGCACGCATCAAGACCGAGGACACCGTGACCGCCGAGCGCGAACAGGCGCTGGCGCGGGCACGCGAACAACTACAAGGAGTTTTCGGCGAGCTTGCGCGGGACAGTTTGCAGAGCAATAGCGAAGTGTTCCTGCAGTTGGCGCGCGAACGCCTGACACGCCAGCAGCTCGACGCGTCGCTGGCCTTACAGGCACGGGAAACCGCCATCGAATCGTTGGTTCGGCCGATCCGCGAGGCACTGGCCAAAACGGAGACTCAAATCCAGAGCATCGAACGCGACCGCATCGATGCCTTCGCAACCCTCAAGTCTCAGATGGAAGTATTGGCGAGCGGGCAAAGCCTTCTGTCGCGCGAAACGCGCAATCTGGTGACCGCGCTGCGTCGGCCCGACGTCCGCGGCCAATGGGGCGAGATCACCTTGAAGCGTCTGGTCGAATTGGCCGGTATGACGTCTCACGTCGATTTCACCGAGCAGCATTCTCAGATGACGGACAGCGGCCGCGTTCGGCCCGACATGATCGTGCACATGCCCGAACGGCGCGACATCGTCGTCGACGTCAAGACCCCGCTGGACGCGTATCTTGCGGCCGCCGAAGCGCAGAACGACGAGGAACGTGCCACACAGTTGCGACGCCATGCGCAAATCGTCGGCGCCCGAGTGCGCGAATTGGCATCGAAGCAATACTGGTTGCAGTTCGAACACAGTCCGGATTTCGTGGTGCTGTTCTTGCCGGGCGACCAATTTCTGTCGGCGGCGCTGCAGGAAAATCCGGGCCTCATCGACGAATCCTTGCGGCAGAACGTCATGCTCGCGACACCCACCAGCTTGGTCGCGCTGTTGAAGGCAGTCGCGTACGGATGGAAGCAGACGGCGTTGGCGGAGAACGCGGCTGAGATACGCCGACTGGGCGAGGACGTCTACAAACGCCTCGCGGTATTCGGTGAACACCTCGCCAAGCTCGGCAAATCCTTGGGCAGCAGCGTCGACTCGTTCAATAAGGCCGTCGGCTCCCTGGAACAACACGTACTGCCGGCCGCACGGCGATTTCCCGAACTGGGATTGCGCGTCAGCCGCGAAATCGAACCCATCGATCCCGTCGGCAGTCTGACGCGCACGCCGCGAGTCGCCGACGCCCCAGACGAGGCGCACTCTGAGAACCCTTGAGGAACCCTATCGCAGCCGTGCGGTGCCGCCGGGCACCACCCGCTATTGGAGCTGGCTGTTCGCGGCGCCCGCGGCGCGGGAGCCCCTCCTCGGCATCTATGCGCTGATGGCCGAATGGCGCGCGTTGATGGATCCGGGCACCGAAATGAGCGTCGCGCAGATCAAGCTCGTTTGGTGGCGCGAGGAGATGGACCGCATGGCTGCGGGCGCTGCCCGCCACCCCATCACGCGTCATCTCGCGGATTTGCCATGCGCAGCCTCCGCCGACCTTACGCCGCTGACTCGCTCGCTCGAGGCCGCTGCCGCCCAGATTGCCGGTGCGCCGCTGGAACGCGGCGCAGAACTCGAGGCGCACGCCGATGCGCTGTACGGGACGCCGCTGTACATCGCAGCCCTGCTCGGCGGCGCCCGCACCGATCGTAGCACCCTGCGCGGCTGCATCGCGCCGCTCGCGGCCGCGGAGTATTTGGCCAAGGCCATCGCCGACTATGGACGCGAGGCGCGCGCCGGACGCATACCTTTCGCGGTCGACGAGCTGCTCGCCGCGGAGGTCGACAACGATGATCTCGTCGCCGCCGAACCGCCGCCGCGGCTTCGAATCTATCTGGATCAATTGCGCCAGAAGGCCGACGGCTATTTTTCGATCGCGGCCACGGCGCTCGCCCCCGATGAGCGGCCGCCGCTGCGTCATTTGCTGGTGCTGGCGGCGCTGGGTGCAAAGCATTTGAATGATGGTAAACGCCATACGAGCGCGGACTTTCGGCTGGCCGACCTGTATAACGCCTGGAACGCCGCGCGCCGCGCCGCGGCCGCTCGCTAGGTCACGGAGCATATGAAGGTCACGGAGCAATTGATGTCTTACCCTGCGAATTTCACACCTCAACCCGGCCTGCTGACTGAGCGGGTGATATTGATCACCGGCGCGAGCAGCGGTCTGGGCCGCGCCCTTGCCATCGAGTGCGCGCGTGCCGGAGCCAGCGTGATTCTGTCCGGACGCAACGGCGCCAAACTCGAACGCGTATACGATGAAATCGAGGCGCTGGGGGCGCCGCAACCTGCGCTCGCGGTGTTGGATCTGGCCACCGCGACTGCCGTCGATTACGACGCTCTCGCGCAGACCATCGGCACGGAGTTCGGCAAGCTCGATGGCCTGGTGCATTGCGCCGGAGTACTCGGCGATCGAACGCCGCTCGAACAATATGACGTACCGACCTGGTGCAGGGTTCTGCATGTCAACCTCACCGCGCCGTTCATACTGACTCAGGTACTGTTGCCAAGCTTACGCAAATCGCCAGATGCATCCATCGTGTTCGTCAGCAGCGGCGTGGTGCATAACTCCCGGCCCTTCTGGGGCGCCTATGCTGTGGCCAAGACCGGCCTGGAATCCGTGCGCAGCATGTGGTCGCAGGAGCTGGAGGGCGAGCCGAACATCCGCGTCAACAGCGTGAATCCCGGGCGCATGCGCACTCCCATGCGCGCCGCCGCCTATCCGGCGGAGGACCCCAATACGCTGCCGACACCCGCATCGGTCACCGGTGTATTTTTGTATTTATTGAGTGCGCACGGCCGCGGAACGGACGGCGTGTATCTCGACGCACAATAGCTTACCGTCGGAGCCAGTCATGCCCACACGAACCGCATTCGCAATTCGCCGGTCCATGCTGGCAGCGTGGTCATCCATGCTAATTGCGTGCTCATCCATGCTGATCGCTTGCTCGTTCATGCTGATAAGTTGCTCATTCATGCTGGTGACGTCCACGGCGAACGCCGCGCCGCCCCCACCCGAGAGACCCGTGGAAGGCGACTATGTCGCTGCAAACTTCCATTTCGCATCCGGCGAGACGCTGCCGGAATTGCGGCTGCATTACACGGTGCTCGGCAAACCGCACCGGGATGCGCACGGTCACGTCGACAACGCGGTGCTGATCCTGCATGGCACGGGCGGTTCGGGCCACAATTTTTTGACGGACAAGTTTGGCGGAGTACTGTTCGGGAAGGGACAGTTGCTGGACACCAATCGCTTTTTTCTCATCTTGCCGGACGGTATCGGTCACGGAAGATCCAGCAAGCCCAGCGATGGCCTGCACGCGCACTTTCCGCAATATGCCTACGAGGACATGGTCAACGCGCAATACGCGTTGGTGACGCAAGGCCTGCAGGTGGATCACCTGCGGCTGGTGATGGGAACATCGATGGGCTGCATGCACACCTGGATGTGGGGCGAAAACCATCCGGAGTTCATCGACGCCTTGATGCCCCTCGCCTGTCTGCCGGTGCAAATCGCCGGCCGAAATCGGGTTTGGCGCGATCTCATCATGGATGCCATTCGCGCCGACCCGCAATGGCTGCAGGGCGAGTACCGGAGCGAGCCCACCGGTGCACTGCGTACTGCGGCCAGCATTTTGCTCATTGCGGGCAGTGCGCCCATCCAGATGCAGATTTTACTTCCCACCCGCGACGCCGCGGATGAGTTTGTTCAAAAATATATGGACCGCGAGCTGGCGGACTTGGATGCGAACGATTTTCTGTACCAGGTCAATGCATCGCGTGACTACGACCCCTCGGCCGGACTGGAGAAAATCCGCGCGCCTCTGATGTGGATCAACTCGGGCGACGATTTCATCAATCCGCCGGAGTTGGCCATCGCCGAACGGGAAGTGAAGCGCGTGAAAAACGCACGGTTCATATTGCTGCCCGCGTCCGATCAAACCCACGGCCATGGCACGCACACCTGGGCCGCGGTGTGGCAACAATACTTGGCGCAGTTGCTCGAATCGTCGCAGCAGCACTGAGTCCGGAGCGGGGGACGTTTCCGCAGAAACGTCCGTTGTCCGTTGCTCGGATGCACGCCACGTTTGAGCGGTGATTAAGCGACCAAGCACGCAAAAATATTGCTACGAACCTCGTTTACTCAGGGGTGCGGCCTGCCGCATGCCACGTTTCCGCGGAAACGTGCCCGCCCCGTGGACATGTCAACTCCGCTCGTCCGCCCCGGGCGCTGGCTGACTCTCCGCTTGGTGCGCCGCCTTTGCGGCGTCGATTTCGTTGACCAACGCGTTGCGTTCGCTCGCGAGCATTGCGCGCGAGTGGCCCCGCGGTAGCTCGCGCGACAGGTGCACGGGCCCGAAGCGCACTCGCATCAGTCGGCTGACGATGATCCCGCGAGCGGCCCACCAGTGCCTCACCTGCGCGGATCGGGTAGCGCGCACGGTCACGTTGAGCCAGTGGTTGAAACCCTCGCCGAACTGCGCATCGGCCTGCAGTATGGACATGGGGTCGCCCTCGCAATCCGTGGCAGCGCGAAACTCCTCCACCAGCGTTTCGTTCAAGGGCCCGCGCATGCGCAACACATAGTCGATGGTCAGCGCATGCACGCCTTGCGAAATCCGGTGTGCCCAAGACCCGTCGTCGGTCAGAATCTCCAGACCGCCATCCACCGGCGGCATGGGCTGAATCGCCAGCCAGCGGCCCGCGGATCGCGGCAAGTTCAAGTGCTCGGCCGCCCGCGACGTTGCCGCCTTCAGATCGAGCGCTTCTCCCGGCGAGCGGTGAAACAACAGCACCCGGAGCTCTTTGACCTTGGCCGCATGTAGGCGCACCGGCCGGCCGTCCAAGGTGATGCGGTCGCGCGCGGCAAGTTTCGCGCCCAGCGCCGGAACCTCACCGTTGATCTGCAACCGCCCTTCGCGTATCCACCGCTCCACTTCCCGGCGCGAACCCACGCCCGCGGCTGACAGCAATTTCTGAATGCGTTCGGTGGGCGCGGATTCCTTTGGCGCGCCGCGCCCCGCGCGTGAGCCGCCTTCCGTGCGCGCGCCGCGCCCGGCGCGTGGGTTGCCTTCAGCCCGCGAGCTTAGCGCCGAGCGTGGGCCGCCTTCCGCTCGCGAGCCGCGAGCCGCCCGCGGCGCTGACTCCTTTCGAGGCGGCCGAGATCTCATCAATACTGATCGTCCGCCGCACCGCGTGCCACCAATCCGCGCGGACGATGCTGCGTTGCGGAGGCATCCAGCTCGTCCTCCTCGTCGCCGGTCTCGGACGCATCGTTGTTTGATTCATCGGCGTTATCCGCCGCAGCGTCATGCCCGGCGACGTCGTGCGCGGCGGCGGCGTGTGCCGCAGCGTCATGCCCGGCGACATCGTGCGCAGCGACGTCATGTGCGTCAGCGTCATGCCCGGCGGCATCCTGTTCGGCGACCGATTCGGCTTCGACGCCCGCCTCTGCCTCGGCTACCGCCGCGTCGGCTGCTTCAACCGCTGCGCCGGAATCGATGTCGGAACCTGCCGCGACTGGGTCCGCGCCCGGCAAACTCAATTGAACCCGCAAATCCTCGAGCTCTTTGAGCTGGGCCAGCGTCGGCAGGTCGTCGAGCTTCTGCAAGCTGAAATAGTCGAGGAAATCCCGCGTCGTACCCAACAATTCCGGCTTACCCGGAACATCGCGGTGGCCCACGACGCGAATCCAGCTGCGCTCGAGCAGCGTCTTGATGATGTTCGGATTTACCGCGACGCCGCGAATCTGTTCGATTTCACCGCGCGTGATGGGTTGGCGGTACGCGACCAGGGCCAGCGTTTCCAGCAAGGCGCGCGAATACTTGGTCGGCCGCTCCTGCCACAGCCGTGAAATCGGCTGCGCCACCGAAGCTCTGATCTGGATCCGATAGCCGCTCGCCACTTCCACCAGTTCGAGTCCGCGCTGTTCATAGTCGGTGCGCAATGCGTCGATCGCCGCCTGTACCTCGCCGGCGTTCGAGCCGTCGCGCTCATCGAAAAGTGCCACCAACTCATCGGACGCCAACGGCCGGCCGGCCGCCAGCAACGCGGCTTCAATTACATTTCGTACATATTGATCGTTCATTGAGCTCTCGCTTAAGGTCGTCCGTCGACCGCGCCGGCGGCGGCGCCGTCGTCGGGCACAAGTTTCAGATGTCGGGTGGGGTTGCCGAGGCGCACGTGCAGCGGGGCATAAGGCTCCGACTGGACGATTTCGATCAACCCTTCGCGCAGGAGTTCCAGGACGGCGACGAAGGTGACGGTGACTCCGCGACGCCCCTCGTCCGAGCGGAACAGCCGCACGAAATCGACGAACGCCGTGCTCGTCAGCGCCGCCAGCACATCGGTCATGCGTTGCCGCACCGAGAGCGGCTCGCGCTGTACATGATGATGCGCGAACATGTCATTGCGCGACAGCACTTCTTGAAAGGCCAGCAGCATTTCCTGCAGCGTGACCTGCGGCGCGATGCGCACCACTTTTCGATCCACCAGCTCCGCGGAGGCCACCCAGGTGTCACGCTCCAATCGGGGCATCTGATCGATGCCTTCGGCGGCACGCTTGAAGCGTTCGTATTCCTGCAGACGGCGCACGAGTTCGGCGCGCGGATCCGTTTCGTCCGCGGCATCCTCGTTGTGCAGACGAGGCAGCAACATGCGCGACTTCACCTCGGCGAGCGTCGCGGCCATCAGCAGATACTCGCCCGCCAACTCGAGCTGCAGCACCTGCATCAGCTCGATGTAGCGCATGTACTGCCGCGTAATCTCGGCGATCGGGATGTCGAGGATGTCGAGGTTCTGCCGCCGTATGAGATACAGCAGCATGTCGAGCGGCCCTTCGAATGCCTCGAGGAACACTTCGAGGGCCTGCGGCGGGATGTAAAGATCGCGCGGCATCTCGGTGATGGGCTGACCCTCCACCATCGCAAACGGCATCTCGCCTTGCGCGGGCGCCGACTCCTTGGCGGGCGCACTCGCAGGGACGTTATGCACGATGGTCAATTCGGGTTTCATCGGTAGTTCATGGCCATGGCTTGACGAACCGCATCCAAAGTGTCGCGCGCCGCCGCACGAGCCCGTTCACACCCCTCGGCGATGATACCGCGTACCAATTCCGGATTCTCCTCGAACTCCTGCGCTCGCTTCGAAATGGCCGATACTTCCTCGACCACCTTCTCGATCAAAGGCGCCTTGCAATCCAGGCAGCCGATGCCCGCGGTTCGGCAGCCCTTTTGCACCCATTCTAGGGTGTCGGCGTTTGAATATATTTTGTGCAGCTCCCACACCGGACACTTGTCCGGGTCGCCGGGATCGGTGCGCCGCGCACGCGCCGGATCCGTTTGCATGGCCTTGAGTTTCTTGACCACGGAATCCGGCTCTTCGCGCAGTCCGATGGTATTGCCATAGGATTTCGACATCTTGCGGCCGTCCAAGCCCGGCACCTTCGGCGTCGCCGTCAGCAATGCCTCCGGCTCCGGCAAGATGGATATTCCCGTGCCTTCGAGAAATCCGGACAAGCGATCGCGATCGGCCACGGTCAGCCGCGAATTCGACTCCACCAGCGCTCGCGCCCTGGCGAGGGCATCGCCGTCGCCCTTCTCTTGGAACTCCTTGCGCAGCGTGCGATACATCGCCGAATTGCGCGAGCCCAAGCTCTTGATGGCTTTCTCGACCTTCCGTTCGAATTCGGGCTCACGGCCGTAGATGTGATTGAAGCGCCGCGCCACTTCACGCGTGATTTCCACGTGCGCGACTTGATCTTCGCCGACCGGAACGTACTGGGACCTGTACAGCAAGATATCGGCGGTCTGCAACAGCGGATAGCCGAGAAATCCGTAGGTGCCCAGGTCGCGATCGACCAATTGCGTTTGTTGATCTTTATACGATGGAACGCGCTCCAGCCATCCCAACGGGGTGATCATCGACAGCAGCAGGTGCAGCTCCGCATGCTCGGGTACCTTGGACTGGATGAACAGCGTGGCCACGCCGGGATTGAGTCCCGCTGCGAGCCAGTCGATGGCCATGGTCCACACATAGTCCTCGAGCTTCGAGGTGTCCTCATAGCCCGTGGTGAGCGCATGCCAATCGGCGATGAAGAAGTAGCACTCGTATTGATACTGCAGTTCGATCCAATTCTTCAGCGCGCCATGATAATTGCCCAAATGCAGCAATCCGGTGGGCCGCATGCCGGAGAGCACCCGTCGATTCTGGATGGAACCGCTCATGCCGATGATCCCAACAACACGCCGATGACACGCCCCATCACTCGATAGGCGGGTTCGAACAGCCAGTCGAGCCATCGCATCACTGAAAAGCCCAGCACCAGGAACAATCCCACCGGTTCGATTTTCTCCAGGCGGCTTCCCCAGCGTTGTGGGAGCAATCCCGCCAATACCCTTCCGCCGTCGAGCGGCGGAATGGGCAGCAAATTGAAAACCGCCAACACCACATTGACCCAGATGCCGGCCTCGGCCATGGAGGCAATCCAATTCATCAAGGTCTCGTTCCCATAGATGCGTACGATGCCGCCGAGGACGCCGCACCAAATCAGGGCCATGACCAGGTTGGCCAGCGGGCCTGCCAAAGCCACCAATACCATCGCGCGCCGCGGATGCCGCAGAACGCTGGTCGCCACCGGCACGGGTTTGGCCCAGCCGATGAGCGGGCCGCCTATTGCGAGCAATACTCCAGGAACCACCAGGGTTCCAATCGGGTCGATATGCCGCAGCGGATTGAGGCTCAGCCGACCCAGCATCTCGGCCGTACGGTCACCGAAGAATCGGGCCATCCAGCCATGCGCGACCTCGTGCAGGGTAATGGCAAAGAGCGCGGGAATTGCCCAAATTGAGATCTTTGTAAGAAATGCAGATAAATCCAATGCTTGCACTCGTTATTTGATAAAAAACACGAGCTCACGTGCCCGCATTGCCCAAGCATTATACGGTTGCCGCGGCCGCAAAGGGGCTGACGTCGCCGCGGCCCTCGCGCACCACGACGGCTTGGTCGCCCGATAAATCGATGACGGACGTGGGCGTCAACCCGCAGTTACCGCCATCGAGTACCAGATCCACGCTGTGTTCCAGCCGTTCGTAAATATCTTTGGCATCGGTACGGGGAAGTTCTTCGCCGGGCAACAGCAAGGTCGAACTCATGACCGGCTCGCCCAATTCGGTGAGCAACAGCGCCGTCACGGGGTGATCGGGGACCCTCAATCCAATCGTCCCTCGACGCTCGTGCTTCAAGCGTCGCGGCGTTTCACGAGAAGCCTTGAGCAGGAACGTGTAGGGCCCAGGGGTATGCGCCCGGAGCAACCGGTACTGAGAATTGTCGACGACGGCATACTTCCCGACGTCGGCAAGATCGCGGCAAACCAAGGTAAAGTGGTGATTCCGGTCGGTTTGGCGGATTTCGCGAATTCGCTCCAAAGCCGCCTTGTCGCCGATATGGCAGCCCAGCGCGTAGCACGAATCGGTGGGATAGACGATCACGCCACCCGCGCGCAACACCGCGACCGCTTGTCGGATGAAGCGCCGCTGCGGAGAAATCTCGTGCAGTTGCAAATAAATACTCATAGCTGTCGTTTACGATGCCCCGGATGCAGTTGCAGATAGATACTTCTATTCGTCCGCTATGATACTCGTATGAACCAACTACTCGAATGGTCTCCGCTCCTGGTTTTCTTCGTGGTCTTCAAGTTGGCGGGAATCTACTGGGCCACCGCGTCACTGATGGTCACGTGCGTCGGTCTGATGTCCATCCATCGGCTGCGCACCGGCCGCTTCAAAACCATGCATGTGGTCACGGCCGGCGTCGCATTGATTCTCGGCACCGCCACCCTGTTGCTGCACGACATACGCTTCATCCAATGGAAACCCACCATATTGCTCGGCGCGGCCGCCATTGCTTTCCTGGGCAGCAGCCTCATCGGCAGGCAGCCGCTGGCGCGGCGCATGCTGGAAGGCGTATTCAGCGAGCCGCTGGACCTGTCGCGGCAAACCTGGATGCTGGTCAATTCGGCATGGGCGGCCTGGTTCGCGGTACTCGCGGCCGCGAACATCTACATCGCCCGGAACTTTGCGGAAAGCGTGTGGGTCAATTTCAAGGTGTTCGGCATCAGCGTCGCGATGCTGATCTTCATGGTTCCACAAGTCATCTGGCTCAACGGCAAGACCCGAGAGGCGCAGGCGGAGCGCAGCTGATGAACGATGCAACCCGCGAGCAGCGTCTGCGCGAAAGGCTGATCGCCCGGTTCGCCCCGGTTCGATTGGAAATCGACGACGAAAGTCACCTTCACGCCGGTCATGCGGGCGCTGCGGGGGGCCACAGCCACTTCCGCGTGCGCATTGTAGCCGACGCGTTTCGCGGCATGTCCGCCGTTGCCCGGCACCGCCTGGTTTACGCGGCCGTGGATGACATGCTGAAGAGCGATATTCACGCGCTGGCCATCGAGGCGCTTCCCCCACCGCCAGCCGGTTAGCACTTCGCCGCCACGAGGTCCGGGGCGCGCAGCCGGCGGCGCACGCACGGCTCCGAACCCCCGCATTCCGGGCCTCCGATTCATCGATAATTGGAGAGATATCGCCGTAAAGGCTAAACTGCCGCCCCCGGGCGCGCCGGCCACGTCGGCCAAAGTCGCTTTTACGTTCGTAGAGGATCCAAATGACTCAATTTCTTCGTACACCGTGGAACCTAGTGGCCGCCGTGGCAGCCATTGGCGTATTGCTCACGGCCTGCGGCAAAGGACAGCAAGCAGCGGCGCCCGCAGCCGCGGACACGCCGGCGGCAACCTCCGTGGCGGTGGTCAACGGTACGCCGATTCCGCGCTCCGATTACGACGCTTTTTTGAAGAATCTACTGCAGGGCAAGCCCGCGACGGATTTGACTGCCGAGCAGAAGAACCAGGTGCTCGACGAGTTGATCACCATGCAATTGGTTTCGACCCAGGCCGCGACGGATGGCTTGGACAAAGATCCCGAAGTTGCCGCCAACCTCGACGTCTTACGCATGCGCATCCTGTCCGACGCCGAATCGCAGAAGTTCCTGAAGGGCAAGGAGCCCACCGATGCGGAATTGCATGCGGAATATGACAGCGCCATCGGCTCGATGGACAAGACCGAGTATCACGCCAAGCACATTTTAGTGCCGTCCAAGGAGAAGGCCGACCAGTTGATCAAGAAGATCAAAGCCGGCGCGAAATTCGAGGACGTGGCCAAGGCGGAGTCGACCGACAATTCGAAGACCAGCGGCGGCGATTTGGGTTGGTTCACGCTCACGCGCATGGTGAAGCCGTTTGGCGATGCGGTGAAAACCTTGAAGAAAGGCGAGATGACGCCGGAACCCGTGCAGACCCAGTTCGGCTGGCACATCATCAAGCTCGAGGATACGCGCGACGTCGCCCCGCCGCCCTTTGAACAAGTGAAGGCTCAGGTCACGAAGGGCGTGATTCAGAAAAAACTGCTGGCATACGTCGATGATTTGAAGAAATCCGCGAAGATCGAAAAGAAGCTGTAGGAGATCCTCGGAAAGAACTTCCTCGGAAGAGTTTCCTCGGAAAGAGTCTCCTCGGAAGCGGGCCCGCAAGGGCCCGCTGCTTTTCAGCCCACCTCTCGCAGAATGGGCGTTCGCTTTCGGGCCGCTATTTTTTCAGCAACTCCAGGAACGCGGCTTCGTCGAGTACGGTGATCCCCAACTCCTTGGCTTTCTTGAGCTTCGATCCCGCGTCCGCGCCCGCCACGACGTAGTGGGTCTTTTTCGACACACTGCCGCTGACTTTGCCGCCGTGCAAGGCGATGGCCTCCGCCGCCGCATCGCGCGTCAGCGCCTCGAGCGTTCCGGTCAACACGAAAGTCTTTCCCGCCAACTCGCCGTTTGAACTTTGCTGCTCGAGCGGAGGCCACGTGATCCCGCTCGCGAGCAGCCGATCGACGATGGCCGCGTTGTCGGCATCGCCAAAGTACGCGGCCACATTGCGGGCCACCACGGGGCCCACGTCCGGTACGCGCTGCACTTCTTCCGCCGACGCGCTGCGCAGCGCCGCCACGCCGCCAAAGTGCTGCGCCAGCGCCAGGGCGGTGGCTTCGCCCACGTCGCGTATTCCAAGCGCATACAGAAATCGAGGCAGACTGGTGTGCTTCGCCCCTGCTATCGCGGCCTCGAGCTTCTGCGCCGATTTTTCGCCCAAGCGATCCAGCGTGGCCAACTGAGCCGCCTTCAGATCGAACAGATCCGCCGGCGACTTGGCCCAATCGCGTTCCACCAACTGGTCCACCAGTTTTTCGCCCAGACCTTGGATGTCCAACGCGCGCCGCGACGCAAAGTGTTTGATCTCCTCGCGGCGCTGCGCTGCGCAGGTCCGGCCGCCGGTGCAGCGGGCGATGGCCTGATCGCCTTCGCGCACCACCGGCGATCCGCATACCGGGCATACCGCGGGCAGTTCGACCAAGGCCGCGCCCGCAACACGGCGCTCGGGCAACACGCTGACCACCTCCGGTATCACGTCGCCGGCGCGGCGGATGACGACGGTATCGCCCACGCGCACATCCTTGCGTGTCAGTTCATCCATGTTGTGCAAGGTTGCATTGCTGACCGTTACACCGCCCACGAACACCGGTTCCAAGCGCGCCACCGGCGTCAGGGCGCCCGTGCGCCCCACCTGGAATTCGATCTCACGGACCGTCGTCAAAGCCTCCTCGGCCGGAAACTTGTGGGCGATGGCCCAGCGCGGCGCGCGCGAAATGAAACCGAGTTGGCGCTGCAGTTCCACGTCGTCGACTTTGTAGACCACGCCGTCGATTTGGTAAGGCAATGTCGAACGGGCCGCGCCCATGTCCCGGTAATACTCGAGACAACCCTCGATGGCTTCGACCACCCGGGATTGCGGACAAATTTTGAACCCCCAGCGCCGCAACAGCTGCAACATCTGCCCGTGATGCAGCGGCAGCTCTCCGCCCTCGACGTAACCGATGCCGTAAATGAACAAGTCCAAAGGGCGCGCCGCGGTCATTCGCGCATCGAGCTGACGCAGGCTGCCCGCCGCGGCATTGCGTGGATTGACGTAGCTCTTCTCGCCGCGTGCGACCGCGTCTTTATTGAATCGCTCGAACCCGGCAAGCGGCATGAACACTTCGCCGCGCACTTCGAGCAGTCGAGGCGCGTCAGCCGTGCGCAGCTTGAGCGGCAACGCCGCAATGGTCTTGAGATTTTGCGTGATGTCCTCGCCGGTCTCGCCGTCGCCGCGGGTGGCACCCTGCACGAACGCGCCGTTCTCGAATAGGGCGCTGATTGCCAGGCCGTCGAGTTTGGGTTCCGCCGAATAACGGATCGGGCGGTCGTTCCCGAGACGCTCATGGATTCTGCGGTCGAAATCTCGCACTTCATCGTCGCTGAAGGCGTTGTCGAGCGACAGCATGGCGATTCGATGTCGTACCGCGCCGAATGCGGCAACGGGTGCCGCACCCACACGCTGGGTGGGCGAGTCCTTGGTGAGCAATTGCGGGTACTGCGCCTCGATGCCTCGCAGTTCCAGCATCAGCCCATCGTATTCGGCATCCGGTACTTCCGGATCGTCGAGCGCGTGGTAACGATAGTTGTAGCGCCCCAACAGCTCGCGCAATTCGGCGGCCCGCTCGGCTGCTTTTCGCTCTGCCTTATCCACGCCGGTCAGTGCATGGCGAGCGAGGATTGAAAGTGAGCGACATCCTGGCGGAGCGCTTCGGCGCCCTGCTGGGACAGGGGCATTCCTTTGGAGTCCTGCACCATGCCGTCCAAGGTCTCCGCCAGTTCACCCGCCGTCATTATCAGCGCGTCCAGCGTTTGCAAAGGGGCTACCGGACCCGGCAACACCGCGAACAGCGTCAAGCCGCGATATTCCTCTTGCGGCATCCGCGCGATGTTGAAGGTACCCGGCTCGATCAAGCTTGCGGCGCAAAAAAGGGTTCGGCCATCGCTGTGCTTGCGGTGAAACACCTGGTATCGACCGTACGCCAATCCGTGGTTTTCCAAAGCCGCCATGAGATCCACCCCGGCCCAACGCGACTCGCCTTGCGCACAGACACGAATGGTGACGATGCGCTGCGTCTCGCTGGCGTTCGGACCTTGCGGCGCCCCCGCCGCGGGAGCCGACTCGCCCGATGCCGCCGGTGCGGGGGCAGCAGCTGAAGCCGGCGCAACACCCGCCGCCCGCCCGACGCTCGCGGCCGGCACAACACTTGCTCGTCCAACACTCGCGGCCGGCGCCACGCGCGCCTGCGACGCAATGCTCGTCGCCGGCAAGACATGCGCCTCGGGTACAGCGTTCACCGCCGGCCAGGACGCTACCGAAATTGCCTCTTCCACTTGCATCTTCGCAAGCTCGCTCGCTTCGACTTCGTGCTCGAAAACGCCAAGATCGAAAGACTCCTTCAGCGCCTCGGCGTGCGCCGTCATCGGCACTTCCACGATCTCCACCTGATCGAAGTTGGCGGTGCGAATGCTCAAAGGCTCGAACGGCGGTACGCCCCAGTCACGCGAGGCGGCATATGCGCGCGGTTCCGGTTGGTCCGATTCATCCTCGACCGGCTCGGAAGTGCGTGCCGGCGCGGCCGGCGCTCCCATCGTAGACTCGCGCAGCGCGGCATTTCCCGGTGCCTGGCGCGAACGCCGCGCGCCCCACCACCAGATTCCGGCCAGCAGCAGCGCGCTCAATCCCGCCAATATCCAACGTAGTTCGGTCGCCAAGACCCCCGCCTTACATTGCAGCCATGCGCACGGCTTCGTCCACGTCGACGGCCACGAGCCGCGACACCCCCGGCTCGTTCATGGTGACGCCCACCAACTGCGACGCGAGTTCCATGGTGCTCTTGTTGTGAGTGATGAATATGAACTGGACGCTGCTCGACATCTCGCGCACGATGTCGCAGAAGCGACCGACGTTGTTTTCATCGAGCGGGGCATCCACTTCGTCGAGCAGGCAGAACGGCGCCGGGTTCAAATCAAAGATCGCAAACACTAGCGCGACGGCGGTCAAGGCCTTCTCGCCTCCCGACAGTTGGCTGATGGTGCTGTTGCGCTTGCCTGGCGGGCGAGCCATCACCGAAACGCCGGCCATTTCCGACTCTTCTCCCGTCAGTTCCAAATAGGCATGGCCCCCGCCGAACAGACGTGGAAATTTCTCCTTGAGGCCGGCGTTGACTCGGTCGAACGTATCCTGGAACCGGGTGCGCGTCTCGCGATCGATTTTTCGCATCGCCGATTCCAATGTCTCCAATGCGTCGGTCAAGTCCTTGCACTGGCGATCCAGGTATTCCTTTCGCTCCGACTGTTCTTTGAACTCGCCGATCGCCGCGAGATTCACCTGGCCCAAGCGGTCGATTTTGCCTTTGGTCTCCTCGAGTTGCGACTCCCAGACCTCCACCGTGGCTTCCGGCGCCAGCTGTTCGAGCAATACGCTGAGTTCGAAGCTCGTCGCCGCCAACTGCTCGGCAACGCTTTCCCTGCGCACGCGGACCTGTTGTGCGGCCAAGCGCGCATCGTCCATCGCCGTACGCGCCGCTTCCACGCGTTCCTCGAGGGCGGCGCGATGCGCTTCGCGATCTCGCAACAAGGAGTCCAACTCGTCGCTGGCGATTTTCGCGGCATGCAGCTCGCTCTCGATTTGTGCGCGAACTTGGAGTGCCGCTTCGATCTGCGACTGCAACGCAGCCAAGGGCGCTTCGCCGTTCTCGAGCTGAGCCGCCAATTCGTCGCGTCGCAGTTCCAGCCCCTCCAGCTGCTTCTCCACCCGCGCCAGTGTCGTGGTCAGCGACGCATGCGAGGATCGCCGCGACTCCACTTGCAGCGCCAGATCGCGGGCGGCCGTTTGCGCCGCCTGCGCTGCGGTCCGAGCAGCACCTTGCTCCGCGCGCAAGCGTTCACGTTCCTGTTCCAGCACCACGCGCTTCGGTTCCAGAGCGGCAAGCGCCTCGATGGCGGTTTGCATGCGCCCCCGCGCAGCGCGAAGCTCCGTTTCGGCGCGTTCGAGTTCCGCACGCACGTCCGCGAGTCCCGTCTCGAGCTGGCTCAGGCGCCGCGCAGCGTCCGCAGTGCGTGCTTGGGCCGCGTCGAGGGCGGCGCGCCGGTCGACGTGCTCACGATGCAGGCGATTGACATCGGTTTGAAACCGGTCGCGGCGGTCCTCATGATCGCGCACCCGCTCGCGGGTGAGCTCGAGCCGGTGTTCCGATTCCTCGACCTCGGCTGCGAGCTGGCTGACTTGCAAACGGATATCGCGCAACGACTCCTCGCGCTCGATCACGCCCGAGCGGGGATCCTGATCGCGCGACAGCCGCAACCAATCCGGACCCAACCAAATACCGTCGCGCGTGACCACGGATTGCCCGGCCGTGAGCTGTCGCCGCCGTGCCAGTGCTTCGCCCAGGGTCTCCGCGGCGAAGACCGACGACAGGACGGAACTCAATACCGTCGCGCCTTGCACCTTGGCTTGCAGCGACGTCGCATCGGCCACGCCGCCCGCAGCCTGGCCCATGGTCACGACGGCCAAATGGCCGCCGTCGAAGCTGCCGAGTAAATCGGCAACGCTGTCCAGACCATCGACGCATACGGCCTCGAGATAGGATCCCAAGACGGTTTCGACGGCCCTTTCCCAGCCGCGATCGACACGCAGTTGCTGAGCGACGCGCGGCTGGTGATCCAGCGACTGCGCCTTCAACCATTGGGTCACCTTGCCGGATACCTTACCGAGCGCCGCCTGCTGCAAGGCTTCGGTCGATACCTGCGAACCCAATGCCTGCTGCCACTTGGCGCGCAACTCATTGAGAGCCTGCGTTTGCTCGCGCTCCCGGTCGCGCGTCCCCGCAAGTTCCGCCAGCAATTCCTGCAGCTCGGTCGCCGCCTTCTGACCGGCATCGCGCGAGGCCGCCACCTGCTCGGCCAGTGTTTCCAAGGGTACGGCGGGCTGTAGCTGGGCGAGATTCAGCCGCTCGGTCTCTTGCCGCTCTTGTTGCTGCAGCAAGCGATGCTGCTGATTTTCGAGCTGTTCGATTCGCGCGCGTTCGACCTGCGTCTCGCGCTGATCCCGCGCAACCGCCTGAGAATGCTCGTCCCAAGAATGCTGCCATGCCGCGAGCGCGTGTTCGCAGCGCTCCAATGATTCGGACGCCTTGCGCTCCTGGCCGTGCGCTGAATCGAGGCCCGGAATCATGGTCGCAAGTTCCGCGCTCAACGCTTCGAGCGAGCCACGATCGCGCTCGATGACGCCTATGAGGTCCTGAACCTGAGCTTGCGACTGCTCCAGATCGGACGCTTGGCGCTGGCGCAGCTCGCGAGCGTATTGAATGCTCTGCTCGATGCGCGTTACCTCCGAACCGGCGCCGTAGAAGCGCGCTTGGATGGCCCCGAGCACGTCCGCCTTGGACGATTGATCGACGCGAATCTGCTCGATCTCCGCCTCGGCTTCCCGCAAGTCCGCAAGCACCGCATGCATGGCCGTTTCAGATCGCTGGGTCGCCGAGTCGCGCACGCCGGCTTCGGCATCCAGGCTCTGCAAGCGCAACGCCAAAAGCTCCGCCTGCAGCTTGCGTTCTTCTTCCTTGAGCGTCTGATACCGACGCGCGGTCGCAGCTTGGCGCTGCAAGTGGCGGATCTGCTTATCGACTTCTTCGCGCAGATCGTTCAAGCGATCCAGGTTCTCGCGAGTCTGACCGATTCGGTTCTCGGTTTCGCGGCGACGTTCTTTGTAGCGCGAAATACCCGCAGCTTCCTCCAGGAATGCACGCAAATCATCCGGACGCGCTTCGATCACGCGCGAGATCATCCCTTGCTCGATGATCGCGTAGCTGCGCGAACCCAAGCCGGTGCCGAGGAACAGCTGCGTGATGTCCTTGCGGCGCACCTTCATGCCGTTGATGAAGTAGTCCGAGGTGCCGTCGCGGCTGACCGCACGACGCAGCGCCACTTCATTGTAGTTCGCGTAGGCGCCGCCGATCTTGCCCTCGGAGTTGTCGAACACCAGCTCCACCGACGCGGCACCCAGCGGCTTGCGCGCCGAGGAGCCGTTGAATATGACATCCGCCATCGAGTCGCCGCGTAAATGCTTTGCGGAAATTTCGCCCATGACCCAACGCACGGCGTCGATGATATTCGACTTGCCGCAACCGTTCGGGCCCACGACACCCGTCAGGCTGCTCGGGAACGTGATCGTCGTCGGGTCCACGAAGGACTTGAATCCGGCGATCTTGAGTTTCGTTAAGCGCATCAGTTTTCTTTACCTTGAGATCGAGAGCCTTCGCGTGCGGGGGCGGTGCCCTGGCAAGGGCGGTGCCCGCGCAAGGCCGCCAACTTGGCGCGTCGTATGATGGCGCGTAGTGTAAAGTAAACGTCACGTTCGTAAACCCCTGGCGCTCGCCGTCCCACCATGACTGAACCAAGCCGATCTCTGGAAACTTTCGTGAACCCTGCGCGGGAGAGGGACTACGCCATACGGATGACCATCCCGGAATTCAGTTGTCTATGTCCGAAAACGGGGCAACCCGATTTCGCTACCCTGAAGCTGGAATACGTACCGGACGAGCGCTGCGTCGAGCTGAAGTCTCTGAAGCTGTATATTTGGTCGTTCCGCGACCGCGGTGCGTTCCACGAAGCGGTGACCAACCAGATATTGCAGGACCTCGTGACCGCCACCGCACCCCGGTTTCTACGGCTGACCGCGGAATTCAACGTGCGGGGGGGTATTTACACCACGATTGTCGCGGAACACCGCAAATCGGGGTGGCAAGCAGCTCCCGCCACCACTCTTCCGTAGGGGCCCTCCCCCGCCGCCGGCCCCGGCGCACCGCCGGTCGAGTGCCTCCTCCCGGGCTTTGTCTTTTCAATCAGAGAGTTAGATAAATAAAATATGTTATACGGACGGCCTGTACAGGCCATCGCGCGCCGGTATAATCGCGCGCTCTTTCATAAAGAGGCGGAGACGGGAAATGCCCTCGAAAAAACCGAACAAAGTGGCCAAAAAGCCAGGAAAGGCGACCCCAGGGAAGGTGAGTCACAAAGTGGCTGCCCCAAAGAAGGCAGCGCGGCCGCCTGCTAAGCATACGCCCATGATCGCTACATCGAAGGTAACAGTGAAACCGAACAAACCAGCTCCCAAACCCGCGACCGCCAAGCCCGCGGCTGCCAAGCCACCTCGCGCAAAGCCTGCGCCCATCATCGAATCGAAGACCCATGATGTCATTGAGATCACCGATAAGCTCGCGCCGATAAAATTCGACACGCGGCCCCTGGTACTGCCCACCCGTCCTGCGCAAAACGATGACGACGCCGACGTCGACCCATCGGTTGCAGCCAGTTTGTTGGCGGGCCCCCGCAATGTGAAGCCGTACATCGCTCGACGCGGCGAGCAGTACATGAACAAGGAGCAGTTGGAGCACTTCGCTCGCATACTGCAGAACTGGAAGCGCGACCTCATGGTCGAAGTCGACCGCACCGTGCTCCATATGAAGGATGAGGCCGCCAATTTCCCCGACCCGAACGACCGGGCTACCCAGGAAGAAGAGTTCAGCCTGGAGCTGCGTACGCGGGATCGGGAGCGCAAGCTGATTCGTAAAATCGATGAGGCATTGAAGCGAATCGAAGACGGATCTTACGGCTACTGCTTGGAGACCGGCGAAGAGATCGGCATCAAACGGCTCGAGGCCAGACCCGTCGCGACGCTTTCGGTGGAAGCTCAGGAGCGGCGCGAGCGCCGCGAAAAGCAGTACGGCGACCGCGACGACCGCTACCGGTAGCGGCGGCGGCCCGAGCCGCGGCTATGTCGGGCGCTTCGCACCCTCGCCGTCCGGCGATCTTCACCTGGGCTCCCTGTATACCGCGGCGGCCAGCTATCTCGATGCGCGTGCAAGCGGCGGACGCTGGCTGGTTCGCATGGAGGATTTGGATACCCCACGGGTGGTGCCCGGATCCGCGGCGGGTATTTTGCGCACCCTACGCCGATTCGGCTTCGAATGGGATGACGACGTGGTGCACCAGAGCGATCGCACGGAGCGCTACGTAGCGGCGCTCGAGGCGTTGCGCACCCGCGGCCTGACGTTCGAATGCTCGTGTAGCCGCTCACGCCTCGCGGACGAGGACCGCTACCCAGGGCATTGCCGCAACGGTCCGTTGATGCCGGGCGGCTTCATGGCGATTCGGCTGCGTGTCGAGCCGGGCCATATCCAGTTCACCGATCGCATTCAGGGTGGCTTTCGGCAAGACGTGGCAGCCGCTGTGGGCGACATGGTGTTACGTCGCCGCGACCAGTTGTTCGCCTATGTGTTGGCCGTCGTGGTCGACGATGCGGCGCAGAACGTAACGCACGTGCTTCGGGGAGCCGACTTGTTGGATAACACCCCGCGGCAGATCCATTTGCAGCGGCTGCTCGAACTCGGGATTCCCACCTATGCCCATGTACCGGTGCTCACCGAACCCGACGGCAAGAAGCTAGCCAAGTCCTCGCGCAGCGTTCATCTGGAATTAGGCTCGGTACTCCCCCAGCTCATCACGGTGTTCGACCTGCTCAACCTGTCGCCGCCCCCCGAACTGTCGGGCGGTACGATCGCCGGCGCCTGGGCATGGGCTATAGGACACTGGAATATCAACCAGGTCCCCAGGCGGCTGACCCGCCCCTTAGAGCGCTAAAAGCGCACGAATTTGCGGATTTCCCGCCCAAATTCAAGGCCTTAAATCTGGATTTGCCTTCGCGCTGCGTTGCGCTATCCTTCGTTATGTATCCAAGGAGAGGTCATTGGTATCGGGCACGTACCGGCATTCTTCGGTGGCGCGTCGGCCAAGCACGAGCGAGGAGCCCCATGAGCGATCCGCGAGTGATTAAGAAGTATCCAAACCGGCGGCTCTACGACACCGTTGAGAGCCGTTATATAACGTTGGCGGATGTTAGACGCTTGGTCGTCGACCGAATCGATTTCGTCGTCGTCGACAAGAAGAATAACGCCGACATTACACGCAGCATCCTGCTGCAGGTGATTGCGGAACAGGAACATCTGCCTGAGCCCATCTTGAGCCAAGAGTTCATGGTCAATGTGATTCGCTCGTATGGCAGCAGCGCACAAACCATGGTCGGCGGCCATTTGGAGCAGGCATTGCGTCAGTTCATGAGTCAGCAACCGCCGCCCTTACGTGAGCGCATCAAACCGTTCGCTTCAGGGCGCCCTCCGGATGAGGGCTATAAGTCGTTGTCGCCGGTACGCGAGGCAACAAACCTCACCAAGTGACCCGGCGCGTGAGCCGGGCCACGTTGGCCGAGTCGGGTTGGTCGCAACGTTGCGTTGGCCGAGGGCGGGCTGGCCGAACCTCGGTGGCCGCGGGTCTCGCCAGGCCGGGTTAGGCTGCGTCGACGTTGCGCATCGACAAGCGCACGCGCCCCTGCCGATCGACTTCGAGAACTTTGACGCGCACGACATCGCCTTCCTTGAGCTTGTCGCCGACACGCTCAACGCGCTCCTCCGATATCTGCGAGATGTGCACCAAGCCGTCGCGGCCGGGCAGAATCGTAACGAATGCGCCGAAGTCCATGAGTCGTGCAACTTTGCCCTCGTAAACGCGGCCCACTTCGATGTCGGCCGTGATGAGTTCGATGCGGCGTTGAGCCTCGCGGCCCGCCGCGCCCTGCACGGAAGCGATCTTCACCGTGCCATCGTTTTCGATATCGATCGAGGTGCCGGTCTCTTCGGTGATCTGACGTATCACCGCGCCGCCCTTGCCGATGACGTCGCGAATCTTTTCCGGATCGATCTTCAACGTGATGATGGTGGGCGCCCACTCGGACATGTTCTCGCGCGGCTTGGAGAGCACCTTGTTCATCTCGCCCAAGATATGCAAGCGGCCGCTGCGCGCCTGGTCCAATGCCACTTTCATGATCTCGCGCGTGATGCTCGTGATCTTGATGTCCATTTGCAGCGCGGTGATACCGTCTTTGGTGCCGGCCACCTTGAAATCCATGTCGCCCAAGTGATCTTCATCGCCCAGAATGTCGGTCAACACCTGAAAGCGCGAGCCTTCCTTGACCAAGCCCATGGCGACGCCTGCCACCGGCGCCTTGATGGGCACACCCGCGTCCATCAATGCGAGACTGCTGCCGCACACCGAGGCCATCGAACTCGAGCCGTTGGATTCCAGGATCTCCGACACGACGCGAATGACGTACGGGAATCGTTCGACTCCGGGCATGACCGCCTTCACACCGCGCTTGGCCAGGTTGCCATGGCCGATTTCGCGCCGCTTGGGCGAACCCATCATGCCGGTCTCACCGACGCTGAACGGAGGAAAATTGTAGTGCAGCATGAACGGCTCTTTGCGTTCACCGGTCAGGCCGTCGATGATTTGCGCGTCACGGCCGGTGCCGAGCGTCGTAACCACCAGGGCCTGCGTTTCACCGCGAGTGAACAGCGCGGAACCATGGGTCCGGGCCAGTACCCCGGTGCGGATCTGAATGGGACGCACGGTCTTGGTATCCCGTCCATCGATGCGCGGGTGACCGTCGAGAATACGCTCGCGCACGAGCCGGTATTCCAAATTGAAAAACTCGCCGCTCACCTGATCCGCGGTGAATTTCGGCGTCTCGCCTTTGGCGAGCGCTTCCAACGTGGCCGTCTTGATTTCGCCGATTTTCGCGTAGCGCTGCTGCTTCTCGGTCAGCGCGTAGGCGGCGACCAAATTCTTCTCGGCGATCGCGCCCACCGCATCCTTGAGGTCGGTGTTCGCCTGCGGCGCGAGCCAGGACCATTTCGGCTTGCCCGCCTCGGCCGCAAGTTCATTGATGGCTTTGATCGCCACCTGCATCTGTTCGTGGCCGAACATGACGGCGCCCAGCATGATCTCTTCATCCAAGCCATCGGCCTCGGACTCAACCATCAGCACGCCTTCTTCGGTGCCGGCGACCACGAGATCGAGCTTCGATTCCACCAGCTGCGTGGCCGTGGGATTGAGAATATATTTGCCGTCCAGATATCCGACACGCGCCGCGCCGATCGGGCCCATGAAAGGCATGCCCGAAATTGCCAGCGCAGCGGAAGCGCCGATCAACGACGCAATATCGGGATCCACTTCCGAGTTGACCGAGAGTACCGACGCGACGACTTGAACGTCGTTGATGAAGCCTTCCGGAAACAACGGGCGGATGGGACGATCGATCAGTCGCGAGGTCAGAGTCTCCTTCTCGGTGGGACGTCCTTCGCGTTTGAAGAAACCGCCGGGGATGCGTCCGGCCGCGTAAGTCTTCTCTTGATAATTGACCGTCAGCGGAAAGAAGTCGCGGCCCGGAGTCGCCTTCTTGAGGCCCACCGCGGTCACGAGTACCACCGTTTCGCTCATCGTCACCAGCACCGCACCGTCCGCTTGACGCGCTAGTTCGCCCGTCTCTATCGTGACCGTGTGGTCCCCATACTGAAAACTTTTCTTGGTAGCGCTCACGTAGAGCCCCTTATGTCGGAATGATTTATCGGAAGCAACGAGAAGAACCGGCCGCTCAGCTGGCCAGCAACATCCGTTAGCGGCGTAAGCCTAAGCGTTCGACCAATTGCGTGTACTTGTCCGGCGTCTTGCTCTTCAGATAGTCGAGCAGCTTGCGGCGCTGATTGACCATCTTGAGCAGTCCGCGACGCGATGCATGGTCGGCTTTGTGCGTGGTGAAGTGCTGGCTCAAGCCGTTGATGCGCTCGGACAACAAGGCAATTTGAACTTCGGGCGAGCCGGTGTCCTGCGCGCTGCGCTGGAATTTACCGACTACGTCCGTCTTTTCTTCGCGAGTAAGTGGCATTGAAATCAAACCTCAATCAATAACTTAGACCTTTTAAGAAGGCGCGCATTGTACGCGTCGCGGCATCCGCTCTCAAGTACGATTCGCCACCAACCGAATAGGGACCACCCGGCCGGCCGGTTCAATGGCCCCCAAGCCGAGAAACCCGAGGCCCGCCGCATAAATGCGCACATTCCCGGGCAGTTCCACGGGAATCGACACCGTTTGACCCTGCCGAAAGGCGCTGACGCCGCCGGCAGGAAGGTCCAGTCGTCGCCACCCAGCCAGTGCGGCATCCACCGGCAGCAACACTTCCAGGCGCTGGGCCGGCGTCAGGGCCTCCAAGGCTTCAAAAGTCCACTGCGGCTCGGCCGAAAATGGCGCGACGCCGAGACGGCGCAAACCCACCAAATGTGCAATCGTGTTCAGCTGCGCCGCCAGATCCTCGGCCAACACGCGAATATAAGCACCTTTCGTGCACCGCACGTCGAACGACAGGTCGGGAGGCTGCCAATCGAGCAGCCGCATGTCGTGGATGACGATGGCGCGCGATGCCCGCTCGCGCGTGATGCCGGCGCGCGCGTACTCATATAAAGGCTTGCCCTCCTGCTTGATCGCCGAATGCATGGGCGGCACTTGGGCATAGTCGCGCGGAAAATCCGCAAGTGCACGCTGCATCTGTTCGACGGAGAATTCAGGCAGCTCGCGCTTTTCGATCACCTCGGACTCACGGTCGGCGCTCGGAGTCCGCTCGCCCAAACGCGCCGTCACACGATAGGTCTTGTCGGCGTCCAGCAGCTGTGCGCCGAACTTGGTGGCTTCGCCAAAGCAAATCGGCAGCAGGCCCGATGCCAGCGGGTCGAGCGAACCCGTATGTCCAGCCTTCTTGGCTCCGAACAGGCGTTTGACGCGGGCCACCGCGCCGGCCGAGCTCACGCCCAACGGCTTGTCGAGCAATAGAATTCCGTGGATATCGGACGGCATTAGCCGGATTCGCCCGGGGCGGACTTACCCGGGGTCACGTAGTCGCCCTCGTCGATCACGTGGCCCTCATCATCCTCCGCCGCAACCGCAGGTGCGTCGGCGCCGCCCTCGTGGGTACCCCCGTGCAAATCGCGCGCAACATCGTTGTCGTGCTTGTTGACGGAGTCGATCAACTGGGTCAATCGCACGCCGTGCTCGATGGAGGTGTCCAGCTCGAAACTCAAGGTCGGTGTGTAGCGAATCATCAGCGAGCGCGACAGCGCGTTGCGCAAAAAACCGGCCGCGCTCTCGAGGCCGCGCTGTACCTTCGGATCCGGACCTTCCTTGCCGAACACCAAGTAGTACACCCGCGCCGTTCGCAAATCTCCGGTCACGGACACCGCGGTGATGGTGACATTGCCGATACGCTCGTCCTTGACGTCGCGACGCAGCAGGTCGGTCAGCTCGCGCTGGATCTGCTCGCCCAAACGCCGAGCCCGCGGATTGTCTTTTGCCATGGGTGTTGCGCGTAGCGCCTAAAGAGTACGCGCCACTTCCACGCGCGAATAGCACTCGATTTGGTCGTTCTCCTGAACGTCGCTGTAGTTCTTCACGCCGATACCGCACTCCGTTCCCGCACGCACCTCGTTGACGTCGTCCTTGAAGCGCTTGAGGGACTCCAACGCGCCCTCGAAAATGACGACGTTGTTGCGCAGCACGCGAATCGGAAAGTTCCGGCGGACATAGCCGTCGATGACCATGCAACCGGCAACCGTGCCGAACTTGCTCGAGCGGAACACGCTTCGAACGGCCGCCAGTCCGACAATCGATTCCTTGACCTCCGGCGAGAGCATGCCGGTGAGCACCGCGCGGATGTCGTCGATGGCCTCGTAGATGATGCTGTAATAACGCACATCGACGCCGTGATCCTTGATGGCAGTCCGCGCCGCGGCATCGCCACGAACGTTGAATGCGATGATCCGCGCTTTGGAGGCGGCGGCTAGCGTGATGTCGGACTCCGTCAGGCCGCCGACGCCGGAAGAGACGATGTTGACCGCAACCTCGCTGGTCGACAACGCATTCAGCGCATCGCGCAAAGCCTCGACACTGCCCTGCACGTCGGCCTTGACCAAGAGTTGGACCAAGTCCGCCTTGTTCTCGCCCATGGTCGAGAACACGTCCTGCATATTGGCGCTTTTCTGCGCCAGCTTGACGTCGCGCGATTTCGACTGACGGTGCATCGCCACTTCGCGAGCCTTGCGCTCGCTTTCGACCACCAACAATTCGTCGCCCGCGTTCGGTGCGCCCGACAATCCCAAAACCACCACGGGAATGGATGGACCGGCGGCGTCGACCGGCTTTCCGGCCTCGTCGAACAGCGCGCGTACGCGGCCGAACTCCTGGCCGATCAACAAGGGATCACCCAGCTTCAAGGTACCGCGCAATACCAACACGGTCGCAACCGCGCCGCGTCCCTTTTCGAGACTCGACTCGATCACATAGCCGGCCGCCAGGCCCGTGGTAGGAGCCTTCAATTCGAGCACTTCCGCCTGTAACAGAATGCTGTCCAGCAGCTGATCGACACCCTGACCCGTGCGCGCCGATACCGGCACAAAAATATTCTCGCCGCCCCATTCCTCGGGAATTACGCCGTGCTTGGTGAGTTCCTGCTTCACCTTTTCGGCGTCGGCTTCAGGTTTGTCCATCTTGTTGAGGGCGACCACGATGGGCACCTTCGCTGCCTGCGCGTGTTGTATGGCTTCGACCGTCTGAGGCATGACGCCATCGTCGGCGCCCACGACCAAGATCACGATGTCGGTGACCTGTGCGCCGCGCGCGCGCATCGAACTGAAAGCGGCGTGGCCGGGCGTATCGAGAAAAGTCACCATGCCCTTCGCGGTCTCGACATGGTATGCGCCGATATGCTGCGTGATGCCGCCCGCCTCGCCGGCCGCCACCTTGGTGCGCCGTATGTAATCGAGCAGCGATGTCTTGCCGTGATCGACGTGACCCATCACCGTGACCACCGGGGGGCGCGGCAATACCTCGAGCGACGAGTCGGTATCGCCTTGCAGGTCATCTTCGATGATGTTTTCCTTGCGCAATACTGCGGTATGGCCCATTTCCTCGACCACCAGCACAGCCGTGTCCTGTTCGATCATCTGATTGATCGTCGCCATCACGCCCATGTTCATCATGACCTTGATGACTTCGGTGGCCTTGACCGCCATTTTCTGCGCCAGCTCTCCTACCGTCATGGCCTCGGGGATGGCTACTTCCCGAACGACGCGCGCCGTCGGCATTTCGAAGCCGTGCTTGGTATCGCTATCGCCGCTCATCGAACGACGCCGTCCGTCGCGTGATTTCTTTTTCTTGTGCCGTGAACTCACGTCGCCGACGATGTGCAGTTCCTGGCGGCCATAGCGCGTCGCCTTGTCGTCCACGACCTCGCGCGCGACCTTGCCGGGCTTGGCCGCGGCCGCCTTGCGCTCGCGCTCGGCTACTTCGCGAGCCTGCACTTCGGCCGCGCGGCGCGCCTCTTCCTCAGCCGTGCGCTTACGATTTTCTTCGTCGCTGCGCCGCCGGCTCTCTTCTTCCTGGCGCTCTCGATCCAGGCGCTCCTTCTCGAGCCGCTCGTTCTCTGCACGCTCGAGCGCGGCTTTCGCCTGCTCCTCGGTTTCGCGCAGCTTGTCGATTTCTTCTTGCTGAAGACGGGCTTGATCCTCGAGCACTTCACGCTTCACGTAGGTGCGCTTGCTGCGCACTTCGACGTTGACCGTACGTGCACGGCCTTGAGGGCTCGCCAGCCGCAGCTCCGACTGCGACTTGCGCTGCAGCGTAATTTTGCGGGGCGCTGCATCAACCTGCACACCGTCGCGGCCGTGGCTGCGGCGCAAATGCGTCAACAGCTCATGCTTGGCATCTTCGGTGATCATGTCTTCCGCGCTGTCGACCCGAATGCCCGCCTGATCGAGCTGCTGAAGCAGCCGATCCACCGGCACTTTGAGCACCTCGGCGAATTGCGCGACCGTTACATCTGCCATACTGCTGCTCCTAAACCTTAGCTTCTTCCGCGAACCAGTGTTTGCGGGCATCCATGATCAATTCGGCGGCCTTCTTTTCGTCGACGCCGCCCATTTCCACGAGTTCATCGACGGCAAGATCGGCGAGATCCTCGCGGGTCTTCACTCCCTTGCGCGCCAGTGTCTTGCCCAAGGCCTCGCCCGTCACCTCGATGAGGTCGGCGGCCGGCTCCGCGCCATCCATCGATTCTTCGCTCGCGATCGCCTGCGTCAAGAGCACGTCGCGCGCGCGTGTGCGCAGTTCCTTGACGATCTCTTCGTCGAACTCTTCGATGCCGCTCAGCTCGCTGGCCGGCACATAGGCGATCTCTTCGATGGTCGAGAATCCTTCCTGTACCAAAATACTCGCAACGTCGGCATCGACGTCGAGTTGCTTCATGAAGGTCTCGCGCAGCGCCGTGGATTCGGTCTCGCTCTTCGCTTCCGCTTGCGATTCGCTCATGACATTCAATTCCCAGCCGGTCAGCTCACTGGCGAGGCGGATGTTCTGACCGCCGCGGCCGATGGCTTGCGACAGCTTATCCTCCGAGACGGCGATATCCATCGAATGCGAGTCCTCGTCGACCACGATCGAGGTGACTTCGGCAGGCGCCATGGCGTTGATTACGAACTGGGCGTTGTTTTCATCGAACGGAATGATATCGACCCGTTCGCCCGCGATCTCGTTCGACACGGCCTGAACCCGCGAACCGCGCATGCCGACGCAGGCGCCTACCGGATCGACGCGCGGATCGTTGCTGCGCACGGCGATCTTGGCACGCACGCCCGCATCACGCGCGGCAGCCAGGATGTTGATGAGTCCTTGGCCCACTTCCGGCACTTCCAGCTTGAACAGTTCGATCAGAAACTCGGGCGCCGTGCGCGACAGAAACAATTGCGGGCCGCGGGGCTCGGTGCGAACTTCCTTCAAGAAAGCCTTGATGCGATCCTGGGAGCGCACCGGCTCGCGTGGAATCATTTCCTCGCGCGCGATGAATCCTTCGGCGTTCGCTCCGAGATCGACGTATACGCCGTTGCGATCGACGCGCTTGACGATGCCGCTGACCAGCGTGCCCGCCCGGTCCTTATACGCATCGACGACTTGAGCACGCTCGGCCTCGCGCACTTTTTGCACGATCACCTGTTTGGCGGTCTGGGCGAGAATGCGGCCGAACGGCACCGATTCCATCGGCGCCTCGACGTACCCGCCCGGCTCCACGTCTTTGTCGATCTCTCGGGCGTCATCCATGCGAAGCTCGCGCTCCGGCACTTCGAGTTCGGTCGAGTCATCCGCGAATACCTTCCAACGGCGGAAGGTATCGTAGCCCCCCGTCTTGCGGTTGATCGACACGCGCACGTCCAACTCCTCGCCGTGTTTCTTGCGAGTGGCGGACGCGAGTGCAGCTTCGAGTGCGTCGAATATGATTTCCTTGTCGACGCCCTTCTCGTTGGAAACCGCGTCAACCGCCATCAAGATTTCTTTGTTCATTGCCCTTAAGACTCCTAGTCACTCCGGCCGTAATCTCGCCTTCTGAATCCGCTCGAGCGGCAAGCTGTGCGCCTCCCCGTCGACCTCCACTACAATCGAGTCGTCCGCAATCGATATCAACATTCCGATGAAGCGCCGCCGCCCGTCGATCGGCAACTTCAGCTCGGCAAGAATTCGCTCGCCGATGAAGCGCTCGAAGTGCGCGCGCTTGCGTAAGATCCTATCGAAACCCGGCGAAGAAACTTCCAGCGTGTAGTGACCCTTGATCGGATCCTCGATCTCGAGCACTTGGCTGACCACGTGACTCACGCGCGCGCAATCCTCGACCGTGACGCCTGCCTGCGCATCGGCGCCCGGCGACTCGACGCCCGCATCGACACTCGGCGTTGCGGCGCCCAGTGAATCGCCGGCACGCTTATCGATGAAGACCCTTAAAACACCGCCCCGCCCTTCCCGCGCAAACTCGATATCGACCAATTCATAGTCCAACGCCTCGATCGGCGGCTCCAGCAAGCGCATCAAGGTGTCACGCATTCTTCGAAACCTTCAGCGAGCATGGGCTTCGCAAACAAAAAAGGGGACCATCGGCCCCCTTCGTTCAATTCACATACGCTCAACGAAAAAGACCCCCTCGGGGCCTTTTCAACGAAGCGTCACCACAGAACGCTCCCGAGGGACCGTTCACAACCGCGTCAAGCCAATTTAGGGTGCCCCCGCCGAGGGGCGCGATTATAGGCAAAGCCGACTTGGGCGTAAACCCTGATCGAACAATCTTTATGGACCCTGAAATGATCGGGGCCGCGTCGCCGCGGCCCCGATCGTCACTCAATCCAAAAACGCTGTTACCAGCGCTTCGGACCGCGCGATCCACCACCACCACCACCGCCGCCACCGCCGCCACCGCCGGTGCGCTCCTGGGCCTCGTTCACCTTCAGCGCTCGCCCGTCGACATCGTGGCCATTCAAAGCCTGCATGGCGCGCGCAGCATCTGCGCTTGCCATTTCAACGAAGCCGAAGCCGCGGGGCCGACCGGTGTCGCGATCATTGATCAACGCAACCGACTGTACCGCGCCATGCTTTTCGAACAGCGCGCGCACCGCGGACTCGTCCATTGAGAACGGGAGATTGCCAACATACATTTTCGTCATGTGAAGAATACCTACTGCAAAAGAAGCTATCGGCCGGTCACGTTTGCCCAAGATTTGAGTTTAAGCAGTAATGCCAGCCACCTGGATCGAAGAAACCTGCTTTGTGGGTTGTGGTCAAGGTGACGCCGGAGCGGCGCGGTGACCAGAAACGGACCAAGTAGAAATTCACGAGCCGGCACGGATGGTACAGCAATTCGCTGATCAATACGAATATTGTTCATTCCCAAAGGCTTTTGATCTTACCTCCAAGGTCTTCGAGCCCGCGGATATGCTACGTGCGCGTCCAACCAGAAACGACGGCCGCCCTTCGGCGGTGAATGCTGAGCACGCCGGGTTCGGCGAACCGAAATGAACGCCTCAGGCCCGCTGCGGTGCACAAATCATCCGCGATATCGGCCTCCTGGATGCCGTGATTGACCATCAGGAAGACACCCGCCGGGCGCAAGTTATGGCAAATCCGAGCGAAAATGCGCTCCGGCATCAACAGCGAGAGCGGCAAGCGCCACGCCAGGATCGCCGCCGGGGTAACGAAGGGAAACCACGCGGTGATCACGTCGGCCGGTAGCTCGTAGGTCACATAATCGGCCACGACGAACCGGGCATTCGGTATCTCGGCTACGTAGCCGGACGCATGATCGATACGCGCATAGCCATCCCTGAACAGACGGTGTCCCTCCACCTCGACACCCACCAGTTCCCGCGGACCGAAGAACGCCTGCAGCGCAGCGGCGTACGAAAAGCTGGCGCAACCCATGTCGCAGACCACGCCGCCACAGGGCCGAGTCAGACCGGATTCGGCCCAGGCCCGGTCAAGGATGTCCAGATACTCATAATTGTGCGTACTGGTCGCCGAGTTCATTCGAAGCTCGAACTGCACCTGGTAACGGTTCCGCAAGGCAGCTATTCTCTGCGCCTGTTCGACAGTTAAAGCTGGCAGCTCGCGGGCCGGTGTTTCGTGATAGGCACCCCGCGACCAGCGTACGCGTTCTGAAACACCGTACCAGAGGCGGTGCCGTAGGGATCGCAATCGTTGCAGCAATGAGTACACGACCGAAATCCTATGCGGGACGGGCGGCATCGTCGAGAGCCCGCAGGCATGGCCGATGCGGCTAGAGTTTCTGCGGCCGCGGTATTGGTTGACGTGGGCGGGACTGTGCGTGTTGCGCGGCATCGAACTGCTGCCGTTTGCCGCCCAACGGCAGGTCGCCACGGCCTTGGGGGCGCTGATCCGTCACCTGCCCCTGGCGTACGTGCGCATCGCCGAGCGCAACATCGAGTTGTGTCTGCCGAAACTGTCCGCCGCCGAGCGCACCACCTTGCTCGATCGGCACTGCCAAAGCTTGGGGATGGGGCTGTGCGAGACGGCCACGACCTGGTGGAGCGGCGATGCGCGGGTGGCCCGGCTGGCCGAAGTGCAGGGGCTCGAGCATCTGCACGCCGCGTTCGCCAAGGGTCGGGGGGCCATTCTGATCGGCGGCCACTTCACCACCATCGAGATCGCCACGCGCATTCTGGGCACCATGGTGCCGATGAACGTGGTGTACCGGCCCACCAAGAACGCCTTGCTCGCGCATATCATGCACACCAGCTTTTGCCGTCACGGCAAGCCGATCCGCCACGACGACATTCGCGCCATGATTCGCGCGCTCAAGCACAACGAAGCGGTCTGGTATGCCCCCGATCAGAGCTATCGCAACAAGGGCGCGGCGATGGTGAATTTCTTCGGCATCCCGGCCGCCACCACCACGGCCACCTCGCGCCTCGCGCGCATCTCGGGCGCCGCGGTGCTGACCTACTTTCCCGAGCGGCTGCCGGGCCTTGCCGGCTACCGCGTAGTCATCGGCCCGGCGTTCGAAGACTTCCCGAGCGACGACCCGGTACGCGATGTCGAGCGCTTCCATGCGCTGCTCGAGGCACAGGTTCTGAAGGTCCCCGAACAGTATCTGTGGATGCACCGCCGCTTCAAGGGGCTGAGCGCCGATTACCCCGACTACTACGGGCGCGATTCGCGGTCGCGCGCGGCCGCCTGCGCGACGAAATCCACCATTTGAAGCAATCGCAGGTCACGCAGCGAGAGCTGCTTTCCGGCGTAAAAAGCAGCTAGCGCGCCACACGCGAACGGCGCAACGTCCCCACCCGCGATATCAGCGTTTGCGGGTCCAACGGCTTGACCAGGTGATCCTGGAATCCCGCCGCGAGCGCCTCACTTCGGTCTTCCATGCGTGCAAACGCCGTTAACGCAATGGCGGGGAGCACATCGGCACCGTACCCGGCAGCTCGTAGCCTGCGCACCAGCTGGTAACCGTCTTGATGTGCCATGCCGATGTCGCTGACGAGAATATTGGCCCTCGAGGACGCAATGCAGCCAAGCGCCTCCTCCGCACTCGACGCTTCCACCACGGTCGCTCCCACGTCCGCCAGGATGCGCTTGGTCAACTCTCGAGCGTCGGCGTCGTCGTCGACCACCAACACGATCACTCCCGAAAAATCGAGAGCGCGAAGCGTCTGGCTGGCGCTGAGCGACGGCGACGCTGCGTTGTGACTCAGCGGGATCTTCACCGTGAACTGGGCACCGGTGCCCTTGCCCGCACTGAATGCGTGAATGGAACCGCCATGCAACTCGGTCAATTGCCTCACGATGGCCAGCCCCAGACCCAGCCCCCCGTGGCTGCGCGTGGTGGTCGCGTCCTGCTGGCTGAAGCGCTCGAAGATACGCGGCAAGAATTCGGGCTCGATTCCCCGACCGTGATCGGTCACCACCAAAGACAGACACTCGCCGATGCGCGCAGCCTCGAGACTGACTTCGCCCCCTTTGGCCGAAAACTTGACCGCATTGCTGAGCAGGTTCCACACGATCTGCTGCAGGCGGGCAGGATCCGCCTCGATACTCAGCGGTTCGTTCCCGAACGAGGCACGAATCTGCACGCCGGCCGCCTGCGCCGTGCCGCTGACCACCTCCAGGGCGGCGCGAATCACCGGGTAAGGATCGATGGTCTCCGCGATCAGGCGCATTTTTCCGAAACTGATCCCCGCGTAGTCCAGTAGATCGGAAATCATTTGAGCTTGGAATCGCGAGTTCCTCTCGATGGCCTGTAGACCCTGTATCACGGGCTCGGGCAGGTTGGGCTTACGGCTCAACACGGTTGCCCATCCCAGGATGGCGTTGAGAGGATTGCGCAATTCGTGCGATAGCGTCGCCAGGAACTCCTCTTTGAGTCGATTGCTGCGTTCCGCTTCGGTACGCGCCGCGCGCTCGCTCGCGAGCAAACTCTCGCGGGCCTCGTCCGCGCGAAACTTCTCGGTGACGTCGGTCGCGACCAGAATGCGGACGCCCGAAATATTCTCCTTGGCGATCTGCCATTCCACTTCCGCGAGGGTGCCGTCTCTCTTGATGAACTGAAGCTGCCGGGTCCAGCGCTTGCCGGCCTCGAGATGCGCGATGGTGTGAGAGTCGAGGAGACGCGATTGGGGCGCCAAATATCTGTCCCCGGGCTGCCCAATGAGCTCTTCCGCCGGATAGCCGGTGAGCGCGCAGTACGCCGGGTTCACGCTCTCGTAAAAAAACTTGTCGTCCAGAATGGCGAGGGCGACGGGCGCCAAGTTGAACATCGTCCGCAGCTTGGCATCCAGGCCACGGCGGATGAAGTCGGCGTGGCGCGCGAACAGCAGCGTCCTGACGGTGGCGATCAGCACGGGCGCCTCCACAGGCCGCGTCAAATAGCTGTCCGCGCCCGCTTCGAAGCCCAGTGCGAAGTCCGCCGAATGCGTGAACGTCGCAGACAAGTGCAGCACCGGTAGTTGCGACGTATCGGCTCGCGCGCGCAGACGCCGACACACTTCGAAGCCGTCGATGTCGGGCAAGTTCACGTCCAATACGATGAGATCCGCGTCGCCCGCGGCCGCCAGCGCCGCCCCGCCGGTGGTCGCTTCGATGACCTCGTAACCGGCCGAACGCAGCACCCGCGAGGTCGCATACAACGCCGCCGGATTGTCGTCGACCGCCAAGATGCGAATCGGCCCAGATTTTTTTTTGATGTCAATCGTGTCGAGCATCGTAGTTCGCAGCCGGCGAATAGCGGCTGGGGATCAGCACGGAAAACCGTGACCCCTTGCCAAGTTCGCTATCCACCGCCACGCTTCCCCCGAGTAACTCCGCGAACTTCTTCGCGAGCGACAAGCCCAACCCCGTGCCCCTCAGGCGCTTTTGAATTCGCGTGTCCAACTGGACGAAATCCGAGAACAGCGCGGGCAAGTGTTCCGCAGCGATGCCGATTCCGGTATCGCTGACCGCGAATTCCAGCCTATCCTCGTCCACTATTCTGGCGGTGACGCGCACTTCGCCTTTGACGGTGAACTTCAAGGCGTTCGAAATGAAATTGCGTAGAATTTGCGATAGCTTCTTGTCGTCGGTATAAATGCGGGGTACCGGCTCGGGCTCCTCGAATATCAGCGACACGGCGCCGCTTACCATGATGGGCTTGAACATACCGCGCAACGCGGCGAACAGATCGACCATCTCGAACCACTCGGGAGAAATCGAGATTCGCCCGGCCTCGACTTTCGCCAGGTCGAGCAGGTCGTCCACCATCTCCGTCAATTCGCGTACGCTGCCCTGAACGAATCTGAGCTGTCGCTGTTGCTCGCCGGTCAGCGGGCCATCCATCCCGTTCAACAAAATATCGGCGATGCTGGTGATGGACGCCAAAGGCGTACGAAACTCGTGGCTCATGTAGGACAGAAATCGGCTTTTCAGGTCGGCCGCTTCACGCAGTTGCAGCGCGTTGTCATCCAACTCCGCGTAGAGAGCGACGACTCCCTTGTTCGTTTCGGTCAGTTCCGTGCGTAGGAACGAGAGTTCCGCCGCCTGAGCGGCGGCTTGCGATCGAAGGGTGTCGATTTCGTCGCTCATGTCCGCTGACACGCTACCACCAACGTCACGTCGTCACGCCGGCGCGCGAAGTCCCGGTACAATACGCCCGCAATGACGGCCGAATGCCGCAGATGCAGACCGGGATAAGCCGACACGCTCCAGCGTGCCGACAATCCGTCCGAGTGCATCACCACGCGGCTACCCAACGGCCATTGGTACTCGAACTGCTGCGTACGCAAAAGCTGCACGCCCAAAGTTCCATTGTGGGAGACCAGACCGCGTGAGCGGTCGCGCGTGATGACCGTGCCGGCGATGTTTCCCACGCCTGCGTAATCCAACCGCAATTCAGCGACATGCAATAGCGCGCATGCCGCGGCTGCGCCGCGAGTGCCGCCCAATGCACGATGGCAGTTTTGCATGGTGAGCGAGGGATCGTCGAACGGCCGCGCGCCGAATACCGCCGCCGCGGCTTGCGACGCGGATGCCGCCAGCGGGCCGTGACCCAGTCCATCCGCGACCAATATCGCGACCATCGAACCACCGTCCGCAACCCTCCAGGTATCGCCGCATTCGATTTCTCCGGCCACCGCCACGCTGATGGCTCCCACTTCGAGGGCAGACCGCTGCGCGGTTGCCGGCTGGCGAGAGGCGTCGTGGTTACGCTCGCTCCTGGACAAGACGACGGTACCCTGGCCTTCGATCGAGAAAAGATCGAAGGTACTCGAGAGCCTCGAGACGGCTCCCAAACCCTGTCCCGCCGTGCCGCCGGTGGAATAGCCGTCGATCAGACAGTCGTCCACGTCCCGCATGCCGGGCCCTTGATCGATGGCCAGCACCTCGAATTCAGGATTTATCCCGTCGTCCAGCACTTGCATGAGGACCTCTCCCCGTCCCGCATGACGCACGATGTTCGTTGCAAGCTCCGTCGCTATGATACAGATTCGCCCCGCGCTCACTTCGTCGAACCCATAACCCTCCGCGAGCCGCCGGGCGCTGCGCCGGCACTCGCCGATATCGCTGGCATCCGCCACCGCCACGCGCGACTGCGATGCGGAGATGATTCGGCGCGTCATTTCCACCGCGTGACCGTAACCCGAGTACCCACGCCGACGGTGGAATCCAATTCGAATTCGTTGACCAAGCGTCGCGCGCCGCCGAGGCCGAGGCCCATTCCGGTGCCCGACGACCACCCGTCAGTCATGGCAAGCTCCACGTTCGGAATTCCCGGTCCTTGGTCCTGAAACGTGAGTCGCACCCCGCGCTTGGTCCCCTCCAGCAACACCTCCCATTTGAGCGTGCCGCCGCCGCCGTAAATCAACGCATTGCGCGCCAGCTCGCTGGTTGCGGTCACGAACTTGGTCTGATCGACCAGCGAGAAGCCCTGATCCTGAGCCAGGCGGCGAACCGCCTGCCGGCCGAGGACGATTTCATGCTCGTTTCGCAGCGGCAGCTCACCGCTGGATGAAATGGTCGTCATGAGATTCACTGAGGGCACGCCGCAACAGCTGCATGCCGCGCTCGACATTGAGCGCGGTCGCGACACCGGTCAATGACAATCCGAGTTCCACCAGGGTGATGGCGACCGCGGGCTGCATGCCGACGACCACCGTTTTCGCATCGAGGATGCGCGCCGTTCCGGAAATGTCCGACAGCATGCGGCCGATGAACGAGTCCACCATCTCGAGCGCCGATATGTCGATGAGCACACCCTTCGCACCCTTCTTGTCGATGGCACGGGTCAAATCATCCTGTAGCGTCAGCGCCAGCTGATCGTGCATGTCCACCTGGATGGTGACGAGTAAAAACTCGCCCATCCGCAAAATGGGAATCCGGTCCATGGGCTAATGCTTGGTGAATGAAATGCCGCTGCGCTTCAACGCGAGCGCTAGCGCGTCGGCGAGACTGGCTTTGGTCGTTACCCCCTGCAGATCCACGCCAAGATGCACGATGGTCTGGGCGATTTGGGGCCGAATGCCGCTGATGATGCAGTCCGCGCCCATCAGGCGCAGCGCCGTCACGGTTTTCAAGAGGTGTTGCGCCACCAATGTATCGACGGTAGGTACGCCGGTGATGTCGATGATGGCGATTTGCGACTCGGTCTCGACGATTTTTTGCAGCAGCGATTCCATCACCACCTGGGTGCGCGCCGAATCCAGCGTACCGATCATGGGCAATGCCAGGATGCCATCCCATAATTTGACGACGGGCGTCGACAACTCCAGCAGCTCCTGTTGCTGGCGGTTGATCACCTCTTCACGAGCCCTTTGAAAAGTCTTCACGGTATGCAGTCCCAGCGCGTCCAGAAGCAGGGTCGCATCCCAGACATCGTTCGCGTAGTGCGCCCAATCGCTCGCCGACGCCGACTCTTCTTTGAGCGCATCGAACAGGGGGCGCTTCAGGGAGAAAATGAACGTGGCGGTTTCGTTCGACGAGAACCCCGCCAGAACGCGGTGTCGCGACAGATCGTCCAGGAACGCCCGCACCTCGGTCCACTCGGGCGCGTAGATATCATCCAATTTTCCGGACTGCACGGCCGGGTTGAAAACGTCGAAGAAATCCCGGCTTTGCTGCTTCAGTTCTTCGGCGGATATTCGGCCTTTCGCCGAACCGGTGATCGTGGCTGCCAGCTGTTCCGACCACTTCTCCTGTATATCCGCGCGGCGCCTCTGCAACGCAGACGCGATGGAATTCATCCCAGCCATGTTCATCCCCTCTGATCAAACAGAATGGCCGGCCCCAAAAAAATAATCAATTATTCGCGGGGTCGCGGTACGGGTCGTCGAAGGCTACGCGCCTTTTTCATGCCCGCCTATCAGCGGACTCGCCCTGGGGGCGATGGTCTAGGATGGCAAGGGACGCACGGAAAGGAAACGGCGTTTTGCTCAATCATTCGCCAGATTGGTCCTACTTCCGACCCTCCGGATTCACGGAGCCACGGACTCGGCCTTGTTCAACAAGTCATTGCGCATTTGGGATGCCTCGAGGCGCAGCGGCTGAGTGCGCAATCGTCCGATTTCGTCGGCCGTGAAAGGCAAAAAATCAGGCGGCATGTGTTCCTTGTCGAAACGCCAAAACATCCAGTTCATGAGTTCGGACAGATCGCCGTTCGCCAGCGGCGAGGTGGCCACCCCGGGCACGCGGCCGAGATACTCGCGGCCGCCGGGCACTGTCAGAAACTTGGAGACGGTGCCCGCCAGGCTCGGAGCGGTGCCGGCGGAGCCCGTGCCATCCGGGCGATGGCAACCCTGGCAATTCAAGGTCCAGTTCTGCCACGCGCGCTGCGGATTCGTAACACCGGCCGGCACGGCCGCATCCGGCGCGGTGGCGCTCGACGCGTCGGCGCCCGGCGCAGCTCCCGGCGGCGATTGGGCTACGGCGGTGCCGATCACCGCCATCAGGATACCGGTCCCGACGAGCGCCGCACCAAGAGCAGTCCGCAGGGTACTGCCGGCCGGCTCTCGCGGGTTGCTCATGGCTGAGGAAGTGTCGGGCGTAACGCGCGGGTGCTTTGCGCGGATCCATCGGGGTGCCGGGCGCGCGACTCCGTGACATCGGCGGCGGTCAACACGGGTGCCGCGGACTGCTGGCCGCGATCGCTGGCCACATAGGCCAGCACAGCCGCCACTTCCGATTCGCTCAAGCCCGACTGCGCCGGCATGACGCCGCGATAGCTGGTGCCGGCCACCGTCAGATCGCCCATGAGACCCGTGCTGACCACCATCACCAGGTAATCTCGGCCCTGAGGCGTCTTCGCGAACGTTACGATTTGTTCGCGCAAGGGCGGAAAGCTACCGGGTATGCCGGCCGCTTCCGGGCCGTGGCAAACGGCACACCGGCCGGCGAAAATACTCGCTCCGGTCACCGGCTCGTCCGCTACCACCGGGAGCGCCACGGCAATCCCCAGCGCGAACCATGCCGCCAGAGCGGCGCCGGCCACCCTACTTCTGGTCAATGGCGACCCCCAGGATAATCGCGGTGGAGCAAGTGTACGACTGGCTTTTGGTACCGAAACACCAGGTGACCTCGTTATTGTTCTGCGGGCGCACCACCGGTCGATCGCCTTGATTGTTCTGACAAGCACAACGCCCCCAGGGCACTCCGCCGCAGCAGTCATTGTAGGAAATGATGTAGTTTCGCTGATCCGCCGGATTACGGCAGGTGCCAATCCATGTGATCGGCGACATTTCCGTGCCCGGCGGGCAGGAATTGACACTGCCGCCGTAGCACGAGCATAGCGACCCGTCGATGGCGCAATACCGCCAATAATCGCATTTGGTCGGATCGCCCGGATCTTGCGGATTTCCCGAGGTTTGCGCAGCCGTCTGGCCCGAATTTGGATCCGCTGGGGAAGAGCCGGATTCCCCTTCCGCGCCTCTGGCGACGGGCAATAAGGGCAATGTCGCCGCGCCCGCGAGGAAGCCCCCCAGAATAGTGAACATGCTGCGCCGCGACGTCCGGCTCGCGAAACCGCGCAGCATTTTTTCCGCCAAATGATCGAATTGAGCCACCTTATTCTCCCGAAGAGGCACGCCTCTGCCCACGTTGACTGAGGAATTGCTGGATGTTGCTGACGCCGGTTTCCTTGGCTACGAATAAACTTTCCAAATGCTCGCGCGTATTGACCAAGCCGCTCGACGACAGCTTCCCCGCCTCGTCGATCAATACCGCGTACGGCAGCTTCGCGACCCCGTAGCTGCGTCCGAGATGCTCCGAAACGATGTAAGGGAATTTACCCAAGGCTTTCTCCCGGACGAATTCCGCATGGCGTTCGAACTCGCCGTCGCTCGCCAGAACGATGTCGAGCCAATGCGCTTCGGCGCCCTGTGCCGACCGTACCGCCGGCAGCAACGCCTCGCATACCGTGCAATCCGGCGCTAGAAACAGCAAGAGTTGGCTGCGGCCGCCGCGCACGCCGCCTATTTGTACGCTGGATCCATCCAAGGATGTCAGCACCATTTCCGGCGTCGGATCTGCGAGTTTCAGCGGCTGGCGCAGCGACAATGCGCCCGCGGGCGCGATTCGCTGATGCAACACGCCGATTTGCCGCGCCAAAGCCATGCACACGATGCCCAACACCAGCAGCCCAATCCACAGGGCAATCTGCGAAGCGATCAGGAAACTCATGAGATTTCTCCTCTGCGTAACGGCTGGAGGGCCATCACTTGATCCAACGCACCGTACAGCGCCAGCAAGGCGATCCCGCCCAATACTTGAGATCCTCGCGCGGGTACGCTGCCACCGATTGCCGACACGCCGGCAATGAATACCGCGAGACCGGCAAGTACCGCGTTTCTCGCCACTTGGGACGTGCCCAAGGGCCGTGAAGTGCGCCCGAAACTGCAGCCGCAGTCGATGTCGCGCTTATCTTGGAAAATGGCGCGAACGATGAATGCGAGATAGAGAGCCCATATCGACGCTGCCAGCATGGCTCCCATCGCCCGATATTCCGGAACGATCAACAAGGTGCCGGCAAGCAGTTCGCCCGTCATGACAGCGGCCAGCACCGATGCCGCCATCGATCGCGGCACTCCAATGAATTCATACACCACGCCGGTCGAGTGCGACCATCGCAAGGCCTTGTGGACAGCCGAGGCGGTCAGCAGCAGGGCCTGAAACACCGCCAGCTGCGCAACCAGCATCTGAACCGCGGCGGCCATGGACGCGTCGCCCATGGTCAACGAATGGGCTCGATGTTCATACGCGTATGAAATCCGGGCAAATCCAAACTTCGCACCAGACTTCCCTCGCGCGGATCATAGACATCGAGCCGCTCGCCCGATTGCACCAGCAACAAGGATTCGGCGCCGTGCGTCAACGCGATCGACGATCCTGGCCGTACCAGCCGCAGCCGTTTCACGCGAGTCTTCGTGGCCGCGTTATACACCCACACCTCATTGCCCGGATCCTTGTGAGTGCCCTCGTGGGCTTCGGCTTGCATCACGACGTAGAGCAGCTTCTGTTCGTCGCTGGCGATGAGTTGCCATCCGCTTGGGCGCCAATGACCGGCCGCGTCGGCGGCCGGCACCAGCGGCCAATCGGGCAACACCTTGACGTCGTCGCCCTGCATGTCGATGGGCTGTATACGGCCGTGCAGGCTGGGAAAGTAGCGCACACCGCCCAGCGTCGTCGAGCCCGTGAACAACGGATCGGTGTCGAGCGGATTGAATGCCTTCGACTCGCTACGGCCGGCCACCGCACCATTGGCATCGAGCCGTATGGTCAATAGAGTGCCGCTCGAGCACAGCGTGGAAAATCCCCGCGTGCCGCTCGGATATACCAGCGAGCAACCCGGGATTTCGATTTCGCCCAAAGGCTGCCGCTTCACGAGATCGACGACGGTTACCGAGGAGGCCGGCGTGAAATTGAACACCAGCGCCATGCGCTGATCGTCCGTGAACGCCATCTGTCCTTCCATCGCCGTGATGAGTGCCCGCTTGGTTCCCGGCAATACGATTTCGCCGATGGGGTTCAACGTCTTGGTGTCGTAGATGGTGATGAAGTCGGTACGCGTGCCACGCACGCCACGCGACCAAACCGTATCGGCCACGTAGATTTCCGGACGCTTGTCGGGAACCAAGAGAGTCGCGGAGTCATGCGCCTGCAGTTGACCCTTCACCTCGCGGGAGTCGCTGCCGACATTGCGCAGCTCGATGCGATCGCCGGCGTAGTTGAGGAAACTCCAAGTCGTCGGGTAGTGCGCGGGCAAGGTCTCGACTTTCGGAATCGGCTCCGCCGGCAAGGGTTTGGGGAAGTCGGCTGCGCCGGCCGCGCCTGCACAGAACCACGCGGAAACTCCCAAGGTCGTCGCCCTTAAAATACTCGTCGTCATTTTGCTTAGCCTCTCTTCGCATTCGGTTTGCGAACGTTGCTGACGTAAACCCGCTTGCCCATGAACCAAGTCTCGAGCAGGCCGGTGTTGCGGATATCTTCGGCGTGACCTTCGTCGGCAAGTTTCAGAATATCCTGATTGAGGACGATGAAATCACCCGACTTGCCGACCTCGATCGGTCCGGCTTCTTTCTCGCGCCCCAAGAATCGGGCGCCGCTGATGGTGAGGCTCGTAGTTGGTGCCAGCACCGGGCTTACGCCAAGCGACAGGGCGGCTGCAGCCGCCCATACGGCAACCGGCGATCGTAACCCCAATTATTCGTACTCCCAGTTTTTGCGCGCGCCACTCACCGCGGGCACGAGAGTGTACGTGAACGACCGCTAGCTGAATACTCCGGCGCGCCAACAGGTATATTCCCAGCATGACCATTCCCAACATGAACGTCGCGCAAGTAATCTTCTATGTTGCCATCGGTGCCGCCGGCATCGCCTTCATCATCGGCGCGATCCGGGCGCCCAACCGAAGTCGAGACATTCGCCGGCCCACTCCCGTGGAACTCGTGATCGGATTCGTCGTCGCGTTCTTCGACACCCTGGGGATAGGCTCCTTCGCCCCCACCACCGCGATATACAAACTGCGGCGCATCGTTCCCGATGAGTTGATCCCCGGTACGCTGAACGTAGGCCTCACCCCCGCCGCGCTCGCGGAATCGCTGATTTTTGTAACGGCCATCATCGTGGATCCGGTGTTGCTGGTGACGGTGGTGGTCAGCGCCGCGGCCGGTGCATGGCTGGGGGCCGGCGTCGTCGCGCGACTACCGCGCCGCGCCATCCAAATCACCATGGGCATTGCATTAATGATCGCGGGCAGCGTGTTCACGGCGGTGAATTTGGGTGCGCTGCCGGGCGGGGGCACGGCCATGGGCCTGGTCGGATGGAAGTTCGGATTGGCGGTGGCCATCAATTTCGTGCTCGGAGCATTGATGAGTGCGGGCATCGGCCTGTATGCGCCCTGCATGATCACCCTGGCGCTCTTGGGGATGCATCCGCTGGCCGCCTTTCCCATCATGATGGGCGCCTGCGCGTTGTTGCAGCCGGTAGCGAGTCTGCGCTTCTTTCAAACGGGGGCGTTCGCCTGGGGTCCCTCTCTGGGGCTCGCGTTCGGCGGCGTGCTGGGAGTGCTCATCGCCGCTTACATCGTGAAGTCCTTACCGTTGATCGCACTTCGTTGGTTGGTGATCGTAGTCATCGCGTACGCCGCCTACGCCATGCTGCGCTCGGCTGCACGCCCGGCACACTGACTTACGGCGACCATGCGCGACGGTTTTTCAACGCCTTCCGCCTTATTGCGGCGACTTACCAAACATCCATCCCATAATAATCAATTAGTTACGAGTCCGTCACGAAACGAAACTCAATCAGGTGTGGTCTTCGAGCCGCTTCACTTTTAGCCCGGGCTCGCGGTATCGTCGCGGCAACCATCGCTCCAAATGAAGTAACCACGTGTCCGTAACGCTACGCAAAGCCACCCTCACAGATGTTCCGACGCTCGAATCGCTGATCGCCAGGTCAGCGCGCGGCTTGAGCACCGCCGACTACCGTCCCAGCCAAATCGAAGGCGCTCTGCGCGGCGCCTTCGGCGTCGATACCCAGTTGCTCAACGATCAGACCTATTTCGTCGCCGAAGCGGACGGCGAAATCGTCGGCTGCGGCGGCTGGAGTTATCGATCGACGCTGTTCGGCGGCGACAGTCGCAGCGGCCGGGATTCCTCAATGCTCGATCCGCGCAGTCAGGCGGCAAAAATTCGCGCTTTTTTCGTCGATCCGTCGAAGGCGCGGCGTGGGATCGGTTCGCTGCTCCTGGAGCGCTGCGAGCAAGAGGCCCGAGCCTATGGATTCTCTCAAGTGGAACTCATGGCGACGCTTCCGGGCGTCAAGTTGTACGCCGCGCGCGGTTACCTCGGCGCAGACATGGTGCACTATGACGTGGCGCCGGGAGAGCGCATTGAATTCATCCCGATGCGCAAACACTTGATCTAGAAATGCGACCGCTGAGCCTCGGTAGCGCATCAGTTATCGCGTTTGTCCTTCCACAATGCCGCCCACCCGGCCGGCCCGAGTTCGCGCAGACGCAGAATATTGTTCAGATAGATCGAATCCGGGTCCGGTACCGCAGCCAATGCGCGTTCGACGCTCGCCTCGCGCAGTAAATGCAAGGTCGGATAGGGCGAGCGATTGGTATGATTTTCGATGTCGTCCGCGTTCGTACCCGCGAACTGGTACTGCGGATGAAAGCTCGCTACTTGAATCTCGCCCTCGAGGTCGAGATCCACCACTGTTTCATCGCATATCTGAAGAAAATCATTGAATTCCACAAAGTCGTTGAGCACCCACGGATGAATCAACAGCGTGGTCTCGCATTGCCGCGCGTCCGCGGTATGCAGATGCATCAATTCCGAGCGAAGCTCGGCCAGTAATCCGGCCGCAGATCGCTGCTCGCTGACGTGAAAGCGCACGCCATCGCGCAGGTAGACGCTCTCGGCAAACGGACATAAGCCGAGTCCAATGACCGCCTTCTCCACCCATCGGCGGGTGGCGTCGATGATGACGTCGTTGTTGATGGATTTGATCCTGTGTGGCCATAGACAGTCTAATGCGCCTGAGTTCGAGTATCCTAATTGCTGCCCAATTCACCGCGAGACTCAACCACGATGCAACAGCCGATTCCCGCCACGCTGATTCCCGGAGACGGGATTGGTCCCGAAATAGTCGATGCGACCCTTGCCGTCCTGGATGCGCTGGGCGCGCCGTTCCAATGGGACCGCCAAATCGCCGGACTGGAGGGTGTCAAGGCAGCGGGAGACCCGCTTCCTCCCAAGACCATCGACAGTATTCGACGTACGCGCTTGGCGCTGAAGGGGCCGTTGGAGACGCCGTCGGCCGGCGGCTACCGGTCGTCGAACGTGCGCCTGCGCGAAGAATTCAAGTTGTATGCAAACCTGCGCCCGGCGCGCACGCTCATTCCGGGCGGCCGCTTCGATAACATCGATCTCGTGGTGGTGCGCGAGAACCTCGAGGGACTTTATATAGGTCACGAACACTACATTCAGATCGACGACGACCCGCACGCGGTGGCGATGGCCACCGGCGTCAACACGCGTCAAGGCAGCCGGCGATTGCTCGAATTCGCCTTCGCGCATGCCGTCGCCACCGGTCGCAAGAAAGTAGCGATCGTGCACAAGGCCAACATCATGAAAGCCCTCACCGGCATCTTCCTGGAAACCGGTCTGGAACTCTACGAACGCAAGTACAAGGGCAAGTTCGCCCTGGAGACCGTCATCATCGATGCCTGCGCCATGAAATTGGTGCTCAATCCCTGGCAGTTCGATGTGCTGGTGTCCACCAATCTCTTCGGCGACATACTGTCGGACCTGGTCGCGGGCCTGGTCGGCGGTTTGGGTATGACGCCCGGCGCCAACATCGGCGCCGATGCTGCGATATTCGAGGCCGTACACGGCTCGGCTCCCGACATTGCCGGGAAAGGCATCGCGAACCCCATCGCCATCATGCTCGCGGCCGCCATGATGCTCGAGCACTGCGCATTGCCGGAATTGGCCGTGCGCCTGCGCAAGGCGATCGGCGACACGCTGAATGTCGACAGTGTGCGAACGGGTGATTTGGGTGGACACGCCAGCACCGCCGATTTCACGCGCGCCGTGGTCAATCGGATTGGCGCAGGCTAGTTCGGACCGCCGGTTCCGCCAATGCCGCCGATCATTTCGATCTCGAACCTGACCAAGATCTATGCGTCAGGCGTACAGGCGCTGAAGCCCATCAATCTGGACATCGACAAAGGCGAGATTTTCGCTCTCCTCGGTCCCAACGGCGCCGGCAAGAGCACTTTGATCAACATCATCTGCGGCATCGTCACGCCCAGCGGTGGGCATGTGACGGCGGATGGCCACGACATCATCCGCGACTACCGGGCGGCGCGCACGAAAATCGGACTGGTTCCCCAGGAACTGACTACCGACTCTTTCGAGACGGTGTGGGCCACCGTGACGTTCAGTCGCGGCCTCTTCGGCCGCGCTCCCAATTCAGCGTACCTCACCGGCTTATTGCGCGACCTGTCCTTATGGGACAAGCGTGACAGCAAGATCATGACCTTGTCCGGCGGCATGAAACGCCGCGTGATGATCGCCAAAGCGCTGTCGCATGAACCTGAGATCCTGTTCCTGGATGAACCCACGGCCGGGGTCGATGTGGAGCTCCGCCGCGACATGTGGAACCTGGTACGCGGCCTGCGCGCACGCGGAGTCACCGTCATTCTGACCACCCACTATATCGAGGAAGCCGAGGAGATGGCCGATCGAATCGGCGTCATCAATCAAGGCGGACTGATTCTGGTCGAGGAAAAGAAAGAACTCATGAAGAAGCTCGGCAAGCGCCGGCTGACGCTGCACCTGCAAGAGCGGTTGACGGCCATTCCGCCCGAACTCGCGCCCTGGGGTTTGGAGTTGAGGACCGACGGCAATGATCTCGTTTATACTGTCGACGGCAACGGCAGCATGGACATATCCGCACTGCTCGAACGCATGAGCGAGTCGTCGATTTCGATCAAGGATCTGCAGACTCACCAGAGTTCGCTCGAGGACATTTTCGTCAGTCTCGTGAGCACACGACGATGAACCGCCGCGTGGCACGGTTCGAATTCAATCGGCACGGCGTTTGGGCAATCTACAAATTCGAAATCGCCCGCGCCCTACGCACGCTGGTGCAGAGCCTGGTCACGCCGGTGATCACCACGTCGTTGTATTTCGTGGTGTTCGGCGCAGCGATCGGATCGCGCATGAATGCCGTGTACGGAGTGAACTACGGCGCCTTCATCGTGCCCGGGCTCATCATGCTGGCGCTCCTCACCGAAAGCCTGGCCAACGCTTCCTTTGGAATATTCTTTCCGAAGTTCATCGGTACGATTTATGAACTGTTATCCGCGCCCATATCCGCTGCCGAGATCGTCGTTGCCTACGTCGGAGCCGCCGCGTCGAAATCGATCGTCCTCGCATTGGTCATCCTGGCGACGGCGTCGCTGTTCGTCCCCCTCAAAGTCATGCATCCGGTGTGGATGATTGCCTTCTTGGTCATGACTGCCGTGACCTTCAGCCTGTTCGGATTCATTCTCGGCCTGTGGGCCAAAGGCTGGGAGCAGCTTCAGTTCATTCCCATGCTGGTCATTACGCCGCTCACGTTCCTCGGGGGCGCGTTCTACTCCATCAGCATGTTGCCGCCGACGTGGCGGGCTTTCAGCCTGTTCAATCCCATCGTCTATTTGATCAGCGGCTTTCGCTGGTGCTTCTACGGCGCAGCCGATGTCAGCGTGGTCACGAGCTTCTGCATGACCGCGGGATTCTTCGCGCTATGCCTCGCGGTGATCTCGTGGATATTCAAGACGGGTTACCGGATCAAGAACTGACCCTCCCCAGGAAAGCGGCTGACCCGGCGGAGGGCGCTCGCTCCGCCCGCCACCCCTCACCCGCCCTGCCCAACACTCCCTGCCCCTCAATAGAGCGCGATCCTTGCCGCAAACGCACCGAATGAAGTCACGAAACGCAACTCTGCATTCCATCGTGGCGGGAATGGCACATCCCTTAAATTCTTTCACCCTGATTTTGGTAAAAAAACAACATTTGAAATCAATTGTTTAATCGATAACCCGCGTCTAGCACGCCCACGCTGCGGCGTACAAGCTACAACGTCCCAAGGTCTGGCAAAGATATTGCACTGATATCTCCCGGTGGAACCCCCCGAAGGTCCAAGTGGGGGCCATGCGCTTTGGTGCGCTGGTTCATCAAAAACTATTTTTAACAGTCTGAGGGAGACGTAATACATGTCGTCAGTAAGATCGAAGAAGGCATTAGCAGGTAAGTCGTTGCTGACAGCGGCGATTCTTGCCGTCCTAGCGCCGGCTTTGCATGCGCAGCAGCTTGCCGCCAACACCGCGGCAGCGACGCAACCATCATCCGCTTTGGATGAAGTAATCGTGACCGGAACTCGGCAAGTCGGCCAGAAAGCCGCCGACAGTCCGGCACCCATTCAAATTCTCAGCGCCGCTCAATTGCAAAGCGCGGGCAAGCCCGACTTGATTCAGACACTCGCCGCGGTGGTCCCGTCGTTTACCGCGCAAGGATTCGGTGGAGACTTCGCGAATCAGACGCTTCAGGCCAAACTCAGGGGGTTGAGTCCCAACCACGTTCTCGTACTGGTCGACGGCAAGCGCCGCCACACCACCTCCAACTTAGCCATTCTGGGCGGCCCCTTCCAGCTCGGCGCCGGCGTCGATCTGAACTTCATTCCTGTCAGCGCCATCGATCACATCGAAGTGCTGACCGAGGGCGCGGCCGCGCAGTACGGAACCGACGCAATTGCAGGCGTCATCAACATCATCTTGAAAAAGGACTCGTCGGGCGGTTCCATCGGCGCGAATTATGGTGCCTATGAGGACGGTGGCGGCCTCTCCGGTGGGGCCAATGCGAATGTAGGCTTCCAGCCGTATGACGGCGCTTACATCAATCTGACTGCCGAAGTCCAGAACCACGGCCACAGCGATCGCGGCGGCATCGATCCGCGCGTCGTGGATCCCGCGAATTTGGCCAAGTACCCTGACTCCAACATGATTTATCAGCCGGGCTATCCCTACCTGAATCACATTCAGGGGGATGCGCAGTCAAACTTGAAGATTCTCTCGTACAACTCCGGCTTTGCTTTGGGTGACGGGGCCACGGAGCTTTACAGTTTCGGAACGTACGGCCGCAAAGAGGCCAAGTCGTATGAAAATTATCGACTGCCCGACAAATCCGTGTACACAGATCCTACGACCGGAGAGACAGTCTACCAATACCCGTACGGCTTCAATCCACAGGAAGCGAGCGGCGAAACCGACTACAGCGTAACGGCCGGACTCAAGGGTGACATCGTCGGCTGGAACTGGGACCTGGCGAGCGCCTATGGCGTCGACAAGATCGACGTCTCGACAATTACTGCAACCAACATCAGTATTTTCGCGGCCACGGGCGCTTCGCCCACCAACTTCTACGACGGTCAGTTCAAGGCCAGCCAATGGACCACGACGTTGGACCTCAATCGCGACTTCGACGTGGGCCTCGCCGGTCCGTTGAACGTAGCCTTCGGTGGGGAGAGTCGGCGCGATACGTATCAAATCAAGGCGGGTAATGCCGCCTCGTATTTTGGTGCCGGCGCCGCCTCGTTCCCTGGTTTGACACCGAGTGATGCCACCGAGCGATCCCGCAAGAACTACGCGGGCTATGTCGATCTGGCCGCAAAGCCCATCGATGGGCTGCGCGTTGACGCGGCGGGACGATATGAGCACTACACGGATTTCGGCAACGCGACGGTAGGCAAACTGACCGCCCGCTATGATTTCACGCCGGCAGTCGCGCTCCGCGGCACGGTCAGCACGGGCTTTCGCGCGCCGACATTGGCCGAGGAGTCCTATACCAACGTGAACGTAGGGCCAACCACCGCGTACATCCAGTTGGCGCCCAACTCTGCCGCAGCCAGCTTCCTTGGCTTAGGGAGCGGACTCAAGCCGGAAAAATCGACCAATTACAGTTTTGGCGTGGTGCTGCATCCGATGGACAAGGTTTCGGCCACCTTGGACGTTTTCCAGATTTCCATCAAAAACCGCATCATGGCCAGCGGTCAGTTGAACGGCTCGATCACCAACACGGTCACTAACCCCGATGGCACTACCACTACCACCACGGTCGACGTTTCTCCCGCGGTGAACGAAGCAATCGTTGCCACGGGCAATCATCTGGACCCCACCGTGCGCAACACCGGCGTGAACATTTTTGCCAACGGTGCCGATACTCGGACGCGCGGCGCGGATTTCGTGCTCGACTACAACGACGACTACAGCTGGGGTCATGTCGATTGGTCGATCGGCGCCACGTATAACAGTACGACGCTCACGAGCCTGGTTGCGACGCCGGCGGCACTTGCCGGGCAGCAATTGTTCGACCAAGTCGCGGTTTCCGACATCACCACGGCCTCACCGAAGTACGTCATCAACCTCGGCGGAGCGTGGACGATGGATAAGTTCTCGGTAACCCTGCGCGAGGTGATCTACGGACCTTCGAGCGAGTGGGAGAATGACAACGCCGATACAAACGGCGCCTCGGTGGTTTATTACCAGGACAAAATCGGCGTCATGCCGGTTACCAACTTGGATATAGGCTACGAAGCGTTGAAGGGATTGAGGTTGAGCATTGGTGCGAACAACTTGTTCGATCGATATCCGAACAAGCAGAACTCCGCTCTGTTGAAGGCCTTCAATTCCGCCGACGACAATTCTGCGGTTGCTCAATATCCTGGGTTCTCTCCGATTGGCTTCAACGGTGGTTACTACTACCTGCGGGCGAACTATCGGTTCTGAGCTTTCCGACGACGTTCTGAGATATTCGACGATGGGTCTCTAACAATAACGATCTGATCCCTCAGGAACCAGGCGGTGGTCATGTGACCACCGCCTTTTTTTTGGTGCGCCCCGCTACGGCACGCAACCGATATACTCGCTCCATGAACATCATTCTCTGCATTCGATGAACATCATTTTCAGTGTGCCGGGACGTCGCTCAGCAGCCTCGCCCAACCCCAGCCTGCTGTTTTGCTTCTTGTGGTTCACGTCCATCGGGCTGATTGTCTCGGCAGCGCAGTCATCGCAGTCGCAAGCGGCGACGAGCAGCGCGCCGCCGCCGCTGCAGATCGATCTCGACGCTTTCGATGCCCAGAAGAAAACGAGGGCGCTGCCGAACGGCGAGGCACTGGCGTACATCGACATGGGCAATGCGTCGGGCCCGCCCGTGGTGCTGATACATGGCTACACCGACAATGCCCGCGACTGGGTGCCGCTGGTTCCCTATTTATCCAAAGGCTTTCGCCTGATCCTCGTCGACATCCGCGGCCACGGCCAATCCAGCAAACCGGAATGTTGCTACAGCCGGCTCGATTTCGCGTATGACATCAAACTCTTGCTGGACGCGCTCGGCGTGAAAAAAGCCGACATCCTGGGTCACTCGCTCGGCAGCATCATTGCGCAAACTTTTGCCGAATACTGGCCCGAGCGAACCTCGCACGTGGTGTTGATTGCCTCTACCGGCGGGTGGCCGCCCCAAGGCTCGCGGCTAGGCACCCCCAAGAAGCCGCCGCAGTTCGACTTCGCCGCGGAAATTCGCAAGCTCAAGGAACCCATCGAGCCGGACTCGCCGTTCATGATCGCTTGGTGGGATTCGCCGACTCCGGTAGACCCCGATTTCATTCGCCGTCAACGCAAGGATGCGGCCGGCATTCCCCTGCGGGTGTGGCTCGCGGTACTCGATCAAGGGCTCTCGGCAGACAATGCCTACGCGGACCTACAGAGAACGTTGCCGCGGTTGCAAGCGCCTACGCTGCTCATTTGGGGAAGCAAGGATCCCATCATGGAGGAACCCGTGCGTCAAACCTTGCGCAAGGCACTGCCGAATGCGAAGGTCAAAGTCTTCCCGGGTCTGGGTCACAACCCATTCTGGGAAGACCCAAGCGGCGTGGCGGACGCCATTAACGCCTTTTTGACAAGCTAGCGTATGGGCGTGCGGGCGTAAAGGCATCCGAGCAGCGGACAAAGGACGTTTCAGCGGAAACGCTTGGTCGCTTGATCGCCGCTCAAACCTGGCTCCTTGGCGCGCGAGGGCCGAAGCCACGTCGGGGAGCCGCCTCGGGAGGCCGCCCCGGGAACGCGTCGGCCGCGCGCACTTCGCCAGATCGTCGCGGGCTAGGGTACAACCGGCATGAGTACGGCACTGGCGGTGGCCGCGCCGTGATAAACGCTTTCGATTACTGCTTTGTAGTCTTCAGCGCGGGCGTTGAAGATATTCTCGACATAGCTTTGAGGATTGCGGTCATAGAGCGGGAAGAGGCTGGATTGAACCTGGATCATGATTTTGTGACCCGGCAAAAACACGTGGTCGACATTGGGCAGGCCAAATTTGTATTCCTCGACCTTACCCGAAGTGAGTGCCTCCGCCCGGTCGAGCCCATGGACATAGCGACCCCTGAAAATCTCGATGCCGATGGGCAACTCGTACCCCGCCATGCCGGGCTTGGAGCCCTGATCGGCGGGTTCCGGCGACGTATTGGGATAAACGTCGACGATCTTGACCACCCAGTCGCTGTCTGTCCCTGAAGTGGCCGCGAACAAATCGACCTGCGGCGCACCCATGATGTGTACCGGCTTGTCCAGCATGCTGGTCTGATAGACCAGCACGTCGGGGCGATCGGATACGAAGCGCTGATCGCGCACCAGCCACGGCTTCCACTGCGTGGCGTCGGTCATATTGATGGGGCGCGGAATGAACGGCACCGGCTTTGATGGATCGGAGACATAATCGTCATGGCCACTTCCGGCGGGAGCAGTGAAGCTCGCCGTATGCCGCTCGCCGAAGTACAGCGGCACCAGCTTCCCCATCGGCCATTTGGGCGATTGTTCCCACTGATTGATGCCCGTTGCATACGTGAGGACGTGCGGTGTATGCGGGTCCGGCGCACCCTTGAGGTAGTGGTCGAAAAACGGCTTCATGTATTTGACGCGAAATTCATCCGACGTGTCGCCGGTCAGGGTCAGCGCACCCAGGTCGTAGCCGTAATGATTGACGCCGGAATGGCGCCAGGGCCCGATGACCAGCGACACCAGGTCGTTGTTTCTGTCCTTGGGCTTGAGCACCTTGTAAACGGCGGGCGCGCCGTAGGAGTCCTCTTGGTCCCATTGCCCAACCACCAGCATGGTTGGTACCGTGAGTGGCCGCGTCGCCATCCATTTATCCACCGCCTGCAGCGACCAAAAGGCCGTATAGGCCGGGTTCTGCATGATTTTTTGCATGAACGGGTAGGCGTCGATGCCCCACTTCCGGGCATAGTCACCGCTTGATCCGGCTTCCAGGTAGCGTGTGTAGTCATCGCCGACGCCAAGGGCCAGTCCGGCACCCTCCGCCTTGCCGGTACTCTGTTCGACGGTGTAGTCCATGCCCGGGTTGCGGAAGGCGCCGTTGTGAAACGAGTCGTCGCCGATCCAGGTGTCGACCATGGGGCTCTGCGGCACGGCCGCTTTCAAGGCCGGATGAGGATTGATCTCTGCCATGAGTGTGGTAAAGCCAAGGTAGCTGCTTCCAACCACGCCGACTTTGCCATTGCTTTCCGGAACATTTTTGACCAGCCAGTCGATGGTGTCGTAGGCGTCGGTGGATTCATCGATTTTCGTGGTATTCAATGGCCCGATGATGGGCCGGGTCATGACGAACTCGCCCTCGGAATTGTGCAGTCCGCGGATGTCCTGATAGACGCGAACATAGTTGTCCTCAACGAACTCGGCGTCCATGGCGGGCAGTATTTCGGTGATCGACTGGCTTTTGGTGCGTGCCGTCGATTCCTTGGCGTTATAAGGCGTGCGCGAAAGAAGAATGGGCCCGTTGGCGGTGCCTTTTCTCATGACGATGACGGTGTACAGCTTCACACCGTCTCGCATCGGAACCATGACCACGCGCTTGATGAAATCGGCTTGCGGACGGACCTGTTCGTAGCTCGCCACCACATCGGGCGTCATGGGAGTTACTTCGGGTGTCGCTTGCGGCGTGTCCGCCATAGTTGCCGAAGCCGCCACTAGCGACAACAAACGCGTCGCGCAGATTAGTATTCGCAGATATTTCATGGCGGTGTTCCTTACAAGACAAAGTTCAACGAAGCGTCAGGGACGAGCGACCCAGCCGTAACGGCCGGGTGCTGGGATAGCCTAGGTATCGACCGCAGTTTCTGCGGCGACTTCGGGATCGAGCCCGATGTCGGCGGCGTAGGCCTGACGTCGATCGGCCTCGAGATCCAGCGAACGGCATGCCCACAGGTAGACGAGCGCGGCCGTCGGCAAGCCCACCAGCATTGCGATGTCGGCGCCGCCCAGGGCCCGTGCCACCGGACCCTTGAAGTGCTCGGTGCTGAAGAAAGGAATCATCACCACGAACCCGATGCCATAGGCAGTGAGGCCGCGCCAACTCCAGCGACCGTACATGCCGTGTGGGTTGAATATCTCCCGCACCGAGTAATGACCCTTGCGCACCACATAGAAATCCACCAAGTTGATGGCGGTCCAGGGCGTGAATAAATACAGCAGCACGGCAAGGAATTCGCCGAATTTCTCGACGAAATTCTCCGATGACACGAGCGCAATGCCGGAGGCCGCCACCGTGGCTATGCCTAGGGTCAACACCCTTTTTGCCACGGTCGGGCGACTGGGCTTCAAGGAGTCGACCACGCTCAGCAAGGTCAAGGACGCCCCATAAAAGTTCAAAGATGTGATCGTCAAGAGGCCCAGCAACGAGCACAGCAACAGCGGTTTACCGAAGCCCGGTATCACCTGATCCGCGGCCGTTCTCAAGGCGGTAGCCACTTCGAGCGTCGGAAACAGCGCCGCAGCCAAGGTGCCGACCAGCATGGTCCATGCGCCGCCGACGAAACCGCCGAGGAAGGTCCACCAGAATGACGCGCCCACCCCAACGTTTCGCGGAAGATAGCGTGAATAATCGGAGACATAGATCGACCAGGAAATTTGATACGACGCCGCGGCGAAAAATTGCGCCAAAAACGGCACGGTTCGAAAATCGCGAAGGGCCATTTGTTCCGCCGGTAAATGCATTTTCACGAGCACGGCCACCGTGAACACCAGCAGCGCGACGATCAGCAAATAGGCAATGAGACGCTGCGCCAAGTGAATGAGATCGTAGCCAACGACGGCCAACGAAACCGCGAGCAATGCGAATACCGGCATGGTGACCGCCGCATCCGCGCCGAACAAGTCGTGCACGGTCTGCGCCGCAAGAATCTGATTGAACGCATTGAAGCCGATATAAGCGATGAGAGCGACGCCCCAGACCAGCAATGCGCCCACGTATCCAAACTGGGGACGCGATTGGATCATCTGGGGAAGCCCGAGCTGCGGGCCTTGGGTGGAATGGAACGCCATGAAAAAGGTGCCGAAGGCCGAGCCCAGCACCACCGCTATCGCCATCCACACCAGGTTGCCACCGAGCGCGATGCCGACCACGCCGGTGGCCACCGTCGCCAAATGGGCGTCGCCGGAAAACCATACCGGCCATAGATGCCAGACCTTGCCATGCCGCTCGGCAATGGGAACATAGTCGATCGATCGCTTTTCGATTAGCCGGTCACCGAACTTTGCTTCCATAGCCTCAACTTATGTGGGATACCCTTCGCAAAATACTAACACCAGCCCGGCCCGGCGATACGCATTCTGCATCCATCGCACCCAGCGCGCCAAACCGCCAGCCGCGGCGCTCGCAGTACGCATAGGCTGGACCCAACGCACGATCGCCATTGGCCATTAGCCGACGATCTCGTTAATATTATCTCAATTCGTTAACAATCTTCCTTCGTCGGCATAAATAGGAGGGTGACATGAAAGCTACTCCCAGCGGCTGGCCCCGCTTCTCCAGCGCCATCGTATACAAAGACGCCGCGGCGGCGATCGATTGGCTGTGCGATGCCTTCGGCTTCGAGGTCAAGATCAAGGTCGAAGGTGAAAACGGCCGTATCGAACATTGTGAACTGACGTACGGTGACGGTCTCATCATGCTGGCGCAGGAGAATCCCAACGCGGAGCGCGGTTGGAAACAATCATTGCGCAGCCCGCAATCCTTGAATGGCGCGAACACCCAAAGCCTCATGTTCTTCGTGGATGATGCCGAGGCGCATTGCGCGGAGGCGCGGGCACGCGGCGCGCGCGTCGTCGAAGAGCTTGCGGTGCACGACTACGGCGATGAATACTGGTCGGACCGCAGTTACTGTGCGCTCGACCCGGAGGGTCACGCGTGGTGGGTTACGCAACGCCTCCGCAGTCCGGTGGCCTGACGCACCTGCCCTGTTGTATTAGCCGCGAATGCGGTTCAAAAATCTCCTGTCGGCGCGGCACCGGCAAAGTCGCCTCCTGATGTGGAGCGCCGCTGCAGCGGTTTGCGTTTACTTCGCCGCTTTTCCTTCATGCGGCTTCGATTCTTCCATGCCTCTGGTAAGACCCACTTCCTCGATCGCGGATACCACTTGAGCCGTGTCGGTACGCTCCTGCAGTACCGTCGCTTGAGCATCATGGCGGTCTTTCACCATGGGTAGATCCCGTCTCAACTCCTCGATCAGATGAATCAACTTGGTGACTTTCTGCTCGGTCAACAGATTGACCTGCAAACCCAAATGGGTATGTTGTTGCTCCAACTTGGACTGCCGATTTTGAGCGATCAAAACGATGGTGGTCGTGAGCAAGGCAACCAGACTCATCAGGCCGTCCAGTATCTCGAAGGGCGGCGCGTCGAACGGCTTCAATCCCCATAGCTGAGCGGTGGAGTTGAATAGCACCCATGCCGCGACTATCCCTACCAGGGTAACGAGATAGATGGGACGCCCGATGAAGCGGCTGACGCGCTCTACCCGTCGGTGCGAGATACCGACCGAGTCCCACTCCCGTCGTTGAAGCGCCACCACGCTTTCAATATTCTGATCGATGTGCTCCGACAGAGAACCGGCGCCGGGAAGCGGCGATTCGCTCGGCTTGTTTTCTAGGCGATGGTCCATTGCGAAGGTCCTCCATGCAATCCGGTCAATACTCGAATTGGTATGAAAGTCCGATGCTGCTTCCAGGATCGTTCTCCGGCGTCGTACCTTGAGTGACGGCGGTGCCGTTTCCTAGACGCGTTTGCAGTTTCAAGTGCTTGGTCAAATCGACATCGACCTGCACCTGACTGGTCCCGGTCGTGGTCTGCTTCCCTTCGATGTACACACGCTTGGTGATATAGCGCCCCGCTGCGATCGCGGCCCCGGAGCTCTCCGTGGTACCCGTCGCCGTGGTGGTGGTATTGGACCCGACGCTCAACCGGTCGAGGCCCAGGGTCTTTTGCAGCTTGACCAGTGGTCCCCCACTGCCGACGCCGCTCAGCGTGGCAAGCGCGTAGCCGATTTGAGCAGCTTGCAGCGCCGTCAGCTGCGCCGCATTTTCGCCGAACAACAAGCGCGCCATGATCTCATCCTGCGGCAGCGGCGGCGTGCTGCTGAAATCGAATCGCGGCGCGTCCGCGAGGCCGGTGATTCGAAGCGTGGCCGTGGTATCGCCCAAGGTGGTTTGGGCGGTGAAGTCCAGCGTGGGGTCGATTTTCTTCCGCAACCCGGCGCCATCGAAACTCACTCGACCCTGGGTGAAACTGAGCTTGTTGCCCGCGAGCGTGAAGCTGCCTCGCTGCAGATCGAAACCACCGCTTGCCAGCGGCGCGTCGGACGTCCCGGTCAGCCGAATCTCGCCGCCCAATTCCGCGTCCAGTTGGCGGCCTTGCACGATGATCTGCTGCGGAGCTACGACCGCGACGTCGATGCCGATGACGAGTCGCTTCTCGGTCGGCGCGGGCGCGCCTTGTCCTCGACGCCGCACATCGAGCACCACCACATCGGGCGGCATCGAGTTCGGGATGCCGATGGTGGCGCGGTTGACGTGAATCGTGCCGGTGACGTCGATGCGCTCGCGTGCGCTGCCCTTCACCTGAACATCCGCGTCGAGGTTCGCGGTGACGATGCTGCTCGCCACCGGTTGCGCATTCTTCGCCGTAATCTTGAGATCCACCGGCATGCCGGGCTGAAGAATGCCGAAAGTTCCGCTCATCGCGACATTGCCTGAGGCTGCCGTCGCTTTGAAACTCTTGATTTGCAGCCCACCCTCGTGCCCAACGACTTCTGCGTTGATGTCCGACAGATTGATGCCGCGCCCATAGTCGCGCAGACTTCCCTGCGCAAGCGTGATACCGCCCCCGACTTGCGGCGCAGTGGGGCTGCCGGTCACTGTCGCGTTTACCGACAGCTGGCCCGTGGCATGCATGCCTCGCGCCTCGAGCAAGGGGTTGGCCAGGCCGACATCCAATTTTCCGCCCACTTTCAAATCGAGCGTACCGCTGGCATTGAGGGGCACGGTGCCGGTGGCCGTGATCTCCGAGCCGGCGCCGCCGCCGAGACTCGCATTCACAGTTGCCGTATCGCCCGCGAGTTCCGCCCGAGCATGCATATCTGCGGGCGGTAGCCCGGTGGCCGCATCGTCCGCGGAACGCATGTTGGTCGCATCGAGTCGAATGCTGCCGGTGGGGCTCGAGGGGCTGCCCTGCAAGCGAGCCGTCGCCTCCACCGTTCCGCTGGAAAGCAGCCCCGGCATGAACTCATTCATCAAGTCGGGGTTCAAATGTCGAAGTGAGGCCTGCAGATCGAGCGCCGGCGCCAGCTGCCCCTTGAGTTCGAATACCGCATCCTTCGCACCCATCTTGAATTGATCGACGGACACTCCCTTGGCGAGCGATAGCAGTGCCGGAGACAACAGACGAAAAGTCTCACCGTGATAACCAATCGAGAGGCTCGCGAGGCGCAGCTCCCTGGAGTCGACATTGAGCGTTGCGGCGGACGTCAGACTGAGAGGCTTGCCGTAAAACTCCGGAAGTTGCGCAGTCAATTTCAGCCCGAGAGCGTCGGACGCGCCCATGGCTTGCAGATGCACATTGCCGGCAAATTGTCCGACGACGACATTTTTGCCATCCAGCTCCAGGTGCGCTTGAGTGTGACCCTGCCCCGGCATCAAGCCGACGTTGCCGTCCACGCTGCCTGCGATACTCACCCCGAGCAGCCGATCAAAATCGCTGAGCTGCCCGACGGCCAGGCGCAGCTGCCCATGGCTCTGTGTCAGCGCGGCGTCCGCGGTCAGGTCGCCCTCGATGTGCGCGCTCTTCCAATCGGCCTGGCGGACGTGCAATCGAAATGCATTGCCGCTGCGGTCGAGGGCGGCATCGACCTTGAGCGGCGCATCGTCGAGCATGCCGTGCGCTTGGATGGTCACGCTGGGCTCGGTGGGCAGGCCGCGCGCATGGACACTGGCCTCCACGGTGCCGCTCGCGGAGCCCCGCACCGACAGGCGCGACGTGAGTTCCGCATCGCTGGTCAGCGACTTCGGCGTGCCGCTCAGCCGTCCCGAGGCCTTGAGGTTTCCAGCCACATCGCTCGAGAGCATTGCAAGATCCGAGATCTCGACCTGCCAGCGTGCTTGCAGATCCTTGACGAACGCACTCCCGGCACTCCCGGCACTCCCGGCAGCCCCGGCAGCCCCGGCAGCCCCGGCAGCCCCGGCACCGGATTTTCCGCTGCCCGGCGCACCGCGCGCGGCGCTGCCGCTCGCCGCGAGCGTCACGGCCTTACCGGATACCCGCAAGTTTTGCAGCTTGATGGTCTCATCGGAAAGGCTTCCCGACAGCTGCAGCGTCGCACGAGGTCCGAGGGCGCCGATCCAAACCGCTGCCCCGCCGGTCAAGCCGACGTTGGCGTCCAGGTTCAGCGTACTGTCGCCCTCCCCGCGCTCGAGCTTTGCATTGATCACGGCATTACCCCGCACGTCTTGCGAGGCAAAAGCTGCAAACGGCGCCAAATCCGGAAGACGGAGCTCGACCACGGCATGCTGCCCGCCGGCCTTCCCCGTTTGCGTTTCGGCCTGCGCGTGCAAGTTGAATAGCGGATGCACGGCTGTAAGCTCGATCGGCCGAGACTTTTCGTTCAGCTGAATGGAGGCGTCGAGATTTATCGGATCGTTTGCGAGAAGACGCGGCTGCGGTCCGGGAACCTCCAGACCCGTGACCACTGCGCGCATTGCAAGCTTTCCGGCGGTTGCGGTCAGTTCGGCGTTCAATCGCGCCATCTGCGTGGTTCCGGCGATACTCAATCCGTCGACGTCCAAGCGGCCGTCCGCCGTAAGCGACGCCACCGGTCCATGCCAGTTCCCCTGCAGCGCGAGTTTGGTCCAGGCGAGATCGGGCCGTGGCGACATCGCCGGGGCTTCCACGGAATATTCCAAATCCGCCGATGCCCGCGTCAAATCGACGTTGCCATTCGCTCGGGCCTGCAAATCTCCGGCACGAAGCGACAGATCGACGCGCGCGGCGTTGCGCGGACCCTGCAGAGTCATGGTTGCCGACAGGGCCCCGAGGCCCGGCAACGACAGAAGATTCTCGAGCGGCCCGCTGGCCGGCTCGTGCACCACCAGCGACGCGTCCATTCGTTTAGGATCGAGCCGCAGGTGCAAAATGTATTCGCCCTCGCCGTCCAACCGGTGTGCCGCCACCTCCGCATTCGCATCCTCGAGTGAGCGCAATTGCACATTGCCGCCAGCCGACAGCGTTACCGGTATTCCGGTCAGCGGCGCGCCGAGCTCCACCGTGTCTATTGAAAAATGCCCTACCTCGATATGCGGAATGGAAACGCTGCCTCCATGCGACTGCCCTGCGCTGGGAGCTCGTTCCATGTGCAACCGTGCGAGCTGCAGTTCGTCGACTTGAATGCGCCGCTCCAGCAACTTGAGGGGGGACCAACGCAGTGCCAGCCGATCTGCCGTCAGCCACGCTCCGCTGCCGTCACTCAGTTGCAATTCGTCGAGCGTGAGCTGCGTCGGGAACGCCCCACCCAGGCCGGACAGCTTTACCTGCCCCGCAGTCAACCGATATGTGAGGTTCTCGATCAACCTCCGTCCGGAGTCGGTGTTGCCCGCCACCCAGACTGCGCCGAGCAACGCGACGATGAGCACGCCAATGCTGCCAACCACCCAAGCGGAAATCTTGACGACGCGGCGCATCAGAATGCCTGGCCCAGTCCGATATACACCTGAAAAATGCCGCTGATGCTGTCGCGATGCGTTGGAACGGCAACATCCAACCGTATGGGACCGATGGGCGTGTAGTACCGGGCACCGGCGCCCACGCCGATCCGAAATTCGCTGGGAAGCGGTTTCAGACTGGCGCTGACCTGGCCGCCGTCCACGAAGAACGCGCTGCCCCAATTGGCGCCGAACCGCTGACGGAATTCCAGTGTGCCCGCGGCAATCGCGGTGCCCCCTATGGGAATCCCGCTCAAGCTCCCCGCGGGTAACTTGGCACCACTTGAAGTGATGCTTGCAGGGCACGTCTTTCCGGCTGCGGGCACACTCCCGTCGGCGCAAAATTGGGGTCCCACGGACTGATACGCATATCCTCGAATGGTCCCACTGCCACCGCCGTAAAACCGCTGATCGGGCGGCAGACTGAGTTCGGCGGCGCCCTGGGCCTGGCCGGCCAGGGCGCGCACCGCAAGCACGCTGCGTCCCGGATCGGTGAATCCCAGGCTATGCAGATCGAAATACACAGCGAGCTTGATTTGAGTGATGATGAAGCTGGCGTTCGGATGACCGATCGATTCGGTGGGCGTGACGCTCAACGAATCGCGCATGCCGTGGGTAGGATCATCGAGCGGAGACGCCAGATGGGTCGAATCGTAGTTGACGCTCAGCGGCAGCGCCGCCAAGGTGTAATTGTACTTGGTGTTGCACACATCCACGCAAGAGGGTGGCACTGCCGTCGACGCTGTAAAGGAACTGGGTGGCTGGCTGATCTGCTCATCCGTCGTCGAGATGCCGACGCTCGCGGTCCACACGCTCGACAGCTTGCGCGTCAAGGCTACTCCGCTGGTTCGCGCGTTCTGATCATAGGCCTGCAAGGATTGCTTGATCGCCCCCACCGCAATCTGCAGCGACTGATCGCGATGACCGAATTCCGGGATGGTGAACTTTGCGCTGGTGTCATAACCGATTCCGTTCGTGGAGCTTCCGCCCAAATTGATCACCGAAGCAGCGATAACGAGCTGCTCCGCGTTGCCGAACACATTGCGATCGCTCCAGGTAACCCCGCCGCTGCCGCCGAGATCGGTGGAATACGCGGCGTTGAGCGCCACCGCATGACGCTTGCGCTCGCGAAGCGTGAATGTGATGGGCACGCCGCCGGTCGAGTCGACCGCTTTGCCCACATCGACACTGATCGCCGCGAAGGGACCCAAAGACAACAGGTCGCGGCGCGCCGCCTCGATCGCGGTGGGGCTGTACTGTTGTCCCGACCGTAGCGTAAGGCGGCGGCGGACCAATTTTTCGTGGACGCGTTGCAGACCCTCGAGCTTGATTTCGCCGATGGTCGCTCGCGCTCCGGCATCCACGCGGAAACTCACGTCGAGGACGGGGAGCGTCTGGTCTTCATACGCCACCGGCGGGTCGACCTGTGCGAAAGCGTACCCCCGCTCCTGCAGCGCCGACAGCAAGCGCGCACCCGCTCCCAGCACATCGGCCGCAACCGCAGGAGCTCCGGCTGTCAAGGTGAACGCGCCTTGCGCGGATTCGGGAACCGTGCCCTCGATGTCGACCTTGCGCAAATGGTACAGCGGCCCAAGGTTGAAAGTGATGGCAACATGCGCGCTCTGGTCTTTCGGAAGTGCGGTCAACGCCGCGGCCAGCCCGGTGCTGCTGAGGCCCAAGCCTTCGATCGTGATCGTGACCGCGGACTGGTAGTATCCGTAACTTTCGAGCACTGTCTTCAGCCTATCGACCTCTCCTCGAGCTCGGGCAATCAATCCAAAAGGGCTGACAGGGGCCGACTCGCGCAGCGCCGCGAGTTCGGAGGTGGCGCGCAGGGTCGCGTCCATCGATCCGTCGCCCGTCGACGCCATGTCGACTCGGTACGATTGCGGATCCGCGGCACGGGCCACCAGACCCGCATACAGCGTCAGGACAAAAAAACCAAAGATCCCCGGGATACTAAAACGCATGACCGAGAATCCTAACGCAGCTCATGGTACCTAATGGACAAACCGGTGCTCTGGGGGCACACCCATCAACGCCCACGCCGTGAACGATTGCCAAACCCTTGCCGACTAGTTTACACGGGTTGCGGCCTGGGCTCGCTGCGTTTCCGGGAGCCGGATGGCGGTGGCACGCGCCTCGAAAGAATGGCGTGAAAGTCCGAGAGGAATTAAGCTCTTTCACTGGTCCGTTCGATCGAAGAGGTACCGTGCGGCTCGAAACTGACACGTCGTCGGTGATTGTTTGTCACGCCTGCGATCTCGTGCATCGCTTGGATGCCATCGCGGATAAGGCGCGCGTTCGCTGCATCCGGTGCCAAGCCGAGTTGTACCGTACCAATTCCGCCAGCGTCGACACCGCAATTGCCTTGGCGGTCAGCGCGCTGGTGCTATTGCTGTTGAGCAACGCGTATCCACTCGTGGAATTGCAATTGAACGGCAGCAACCGGGCCACCACTCTGGTGGGCGCCGCGCTGGGTTTGTACAGTCAGGGTTACGCCTTGATTGCCGCACTCGTGCTGCTGACGACGGTGTTGATTCCGCTGTTTCAAATCGTGAGCCTGCTGTACGTACTGTTACCGTTGCGTATGAATCGGCGCGCCCCGGGTCAGAATGAATTGTTCCGCACGCTTACGCACCTGCGCCCCTGGGCAATGTCCGAAGTGTTCATGCTGGGGGCGGTGGTGGCACTGGTAAAGCTGGCCGCGATGGCGCAGGTCATTCCCGGCGTAGCGCTATTTTCCTATGGCATGCTCATGCTGACATTGTCCGCACTGACCAGCGTCACCCCCACCGAGCAATTCTGGCGATGGGTCGAAGGCAGTCGAGCGTGACGACGTTCGTGATGGGCCGCACTCTCGGTCTGCTCGTCTGCACCCATTGCCGCGCCACTGTGCGCGCGACCGGCCATTCGCATGCGACGTGCCCGCGGTGCGGGGCTTCCGTGCACGACAGAAAGCCGCACAGCGTCGCGACCACCGGTGCTCTGCTGGTGAGCGCTGCGCTCTTGTACGTGCCGGCGAACCTGCTGCCGGTCATGCACATGCACACGTTCTTCAGCGATGAGGACGACACCATCATGAGCGGCGTCGTGTCCTTGCTCCATGAGGGTTCGTGGCCGCTGGCCTTGCTGGTATTCCTGGCAAGCATCGTCGTCCCGCTGCTGAAGCTCATCGCGATGGGGTGGCTGTTGGTCACCGTCGTTCGGCGCTCGCCCGGTCACGCGCTTCAGCGGAGCAAGCTATTCCGGCTGGTCGAGTTCATCGGCAGATGGTCCATGCTCGATGTATACGCCATTGCGCTGCTGGTGGCACTGGTGCAAATTCGCTCGCTGGCAATCATTCACGTGGGAGTGGGCGCACTCGCGTTCGGCGCAGTGGTAGTATTGACCATGCTCGCGGCACAGTCCTTCGACGAACGCCTGCTCTGGGACATTCGATCAGATGACTGAACCTCCGGCCTCCATTCCCGACGACCTCCCGAGCGCAGTGCCGGATCACCCGCGCCGCAAGCGATTGCCGTTCGTCTGGATACTTCCGGCGGTGGTCATCATGGCCGGGGCCTTCGTGGCCATTCAACAGAAATTGGCGCAAGGCCCTCGCGTCGACATCAATTTTCTCGGCGCAGACGGTATCGAGGCGAATAAAACCAAGATCCGCTACAAAGATGTCGAGATTGGCGAAGTCACCGATATTCACGTCTCCAAGGACCGAAAAAAAGTCGTCGTAACCGCTCGTATTCACCGTGACGCGAGTGAATACCTGGTCCAGGACACGCGCTTCTGGGTGGTGCGGCCGCGCTTCACGGGCGGTAACGTATCGGGACTTGGGACGCTGGTTTCAGGGGCCTACATCAGCGTCGATGTCGGGCGCTCGAGCGTCGAGCAACGAAGCTTCGAGGGCCTGGAGGTGCCGCCCATCGTGACCTCCGACCTGCCGGGACGCGAATTTATTTTGCGGGCGGACGACATCGGCTCGCTGACGGTCGGATCGACGGTATTTTATCGGCATATCGCGGTCGGACAGGTGGTCGCGTACGCCCTCGATCCGGGCGGCGCCAGCGTCACCATCAAGATCTTCGTCTATCAGCCGTACGACACGTACGTGACGTCGTCGACCCGTTTTTGGCAAGCCAGCGGCATCGACATGTCGATCGACTCGGACGGCGTGAAACTGCGCACCGAATCCCTCACCTCGATATTGGAGGGCGGTGTGGCATTCCAGGCCTTGCCCACGGAGAAGTCCTCTCGCACCGTCCCGGCCGATACGGCGTTCACGCTGTTTACCGACCGTGAAAGAGCCATGCGCCAGTCGGACACCGAGGTGCGCACGTTCACATGTATTTCAAGGGATCGTTGCGCGGCCTATCGGTGGGCGCGCCCGTCGATTTGCGCGGCATTACCATCGGCGAGGTGAAGAGTCTTTCCGTGGAATACGAGCGCGATGGCGGTACGCTGCGCTTTCCGGTCGAAGTCGACATCTTTCCACAGCGAATTCGCGGGCTCAATCGCCGCGGCGCTCGTCCGCTCGGCATGGACGAGGTCTCCGACGGGGCCAGCCGCGCACTGGTGGACAGTTTGGTGGCACACGGCATGCGTGCCGAAATCAAAACCGGCAGTCTGTTGACCGGTCAAAAATATGTCGCCATGGACTTTCACACCGAGGTGCCCCCCGACCATGTCGGTTGGGACGCACATCCCGCCGTGTTTCCAACCACGCCCGGCGCGCTCGATGAAATTCAGGATTCGGTGGGCAGCATCGCGAAAAAGCTCGACAAGGTACCTTTCGATCAAATCAGCGCGCGCTTGATGACCACGATGGACACTCTGGACGACACGCTGAAGAATGCGGATCGCATGGTTCGCCAGATCGACGGCACCATCGCTCCGCAAATCACTGCAACCTTGCAAGAGGCCCAAGGCGCCATGAAGAACGCAAAAGAAGTTCTGGCGCAGAATGCCCCGCTACAAAGCGACCTGAGGGCGACGCTGTTGCAATTGTCGCGTGCGGCGAAATCCGTCAGTGCCCTGGTCGACTACCTCGAGCGCCATCCCGAATCTCTGCTGCGCGGCAAACCGGGGGACGCACAGTGAAATCGACCGTCGGGCACGTGGGTGTTTGGGCAAGCCTTCTGGTCGCGGCGTGTGCCAGCAGCCCCGATCATTTCTACACGCTGAGCACGCTGCCGGACACGGCGCGCGGACCGCTGTCCGCGCCCACCGTTCATGTGCTTCTCGATGTGACGGTGCCGGCACTGGTCGATCGCGCCGAAATGGTGATCAGCACCTCCCCCACCGCAATCTTGATCCTGGATCACGAGCGCTGGGCGGCGGGTCTGTCGGACCAGGTCTCGCAAACGCTGGCTCGCGACATCGAGAAGCGTCGCCCCGACATGTTGATCGGCGACCGAGGTTTCGATCAGACGGCCTCGCCGCCGGTGATCATGAAGATCGATATCGTGCGCATGTCCGCACAGCGCGGCGGCCGGGCCAACATCGAAGCGCAATGGCGCATCGTGGATGCAAGCGCAGGAGTGGATCAGCTCGGCACTGCGAGTTTCGACGCGCCGTTGGACGGCAGCGACTACACGTCCGTCGCGCAAGCCTACAGTCAGCTCTTGAGCGCGTTGGCGGAAAGACTCGCAGGCGATGTGCGCCGGCGGTAAGCGGCGGCTTGTAACCCAAAGTCCTGCGCCAACGCGGCTCTTACCCGCAGACCCACGCCCAGGTTGAAGCAATTGATCACCGCCAAGCGGAAGCCTCCCGGCGGCATCGCATGCGCCTCCAGCGGCTTATCCTCGAAAAACGTGAGTTGAATACTACTGATGCCCACTGTTTCCTCATGGGTGGCCACCGTATCGGGATGCGGATAGGCGTAAGTCTGGCCGTGAGGACCGAACAAGACCACGCTGTATCCTTCCGCCCGTTCCGAATCGATCAGGTCCCAGGTGCCGCGGTGATATAGCCGTACCACGGCATCCAGCCACCGTCGTCCGTACAAATCCGGCCATTGGTCGGAAAAGCGCAGATGCGCCTCGATGATGCGGCCGCCGATGGTCTCTATATTGAGCATTCCGGTGTAATCGCGCAGATTCGAGCGTATCCATTCGCAACAATATCGCTCGAGCCGTGGCCGCGAGCGCTCCTCGATCACCCAGTAGTCGAAGGTACCGGCCACGTCCGGGATCCCCAGAGTATGTCTGCACCACGCGATCTCGCCCTTGATGACGGCGAAGTCCGTACTGATGTGTTCGCCGGTCAGCAATTTCATCCAGAAATAGCCGACCCCGCAATTCTCGTGGTAGTCGCGCTCGCTGAACAATAACTGGCTGCCGACTCCCATGTCCTTGAGATTGACCACCGGCTTGCAAAACACCGGATAACGCAGGGGCGCCACGTCATGGAGTCCGCACTCCAGTCCCTGCGATTGGGCGATCAGCAATTTGTTGTAGATCCAGCTATGCGCGGGGTTGAGCTCGAAGGCGTCGGTATCGTCGGTCGGAATGCGCACTTCCGGAGGACTGGCGCCGTGTCTGAAGTGCAGTCTGCGCCACGGTTCGCACTGGTAAATGGGCATGCGCGACTTTAGTGCCGCCGTCCCCGGTTTCCCTTCGGGCGGGCGCCCTATAATGGTGCAGGAAAGCGCCGACACGCGCCGAGTAGGATTTCTCTTACGGCCGCCGGCAGCGATTAACCGTAGCGTCGGCGTGGCGCCTATGGATAAGGTGCAAGTCGCCTTGTTTAGTTGGGAGTGAAAATATGGGGCCAGCGGAGACAGGAAAACCCTCCGGCGACGTTTCGTCGGATAGCGAAGATCGAATGCAGGATTTTCTATCGCGGCACGGCGGTGCGGGTACTTCGCAGCCTCGCGAGGGGACCCTCGATTCCGCGCGCGGTTGGTCGGAAGTGTACGCCGCAGATGGTTACACGCTGCGCTGCGACTGGTCACGGACCGGCACACGGGGAGAAATGATCTTCTCCGAATTGCCGCCGGCCGCGACAACGCGGGGCAACTGACGGGAGGTTGTATGGAATTTCAAAAGATAGCGTTGGCGGGAGTCGCGGCCCTGGCATTGATCGCCGGCTGTCATTCGGGCAAGACTCCGCAGAGGACGGCCCAGGACGTCGAAGCGGCACAACAGGAAGCACAGCGCGAAGTCGAGCGGGCCCGAGCGGAGGCGTCCAAAGACCTCAAGAGCGCCGCCAAGGTCGGGTCGAGCCCCAGGGGCGTCGCACAAGCCAAAGCCGAGGGAGCCTACGATATCGCCATGGTAAAAGCCGATGGCGAGCACAACGTTGCCACGGAAAAGTGCCTGACTCTGCAAGCACCCCTGCAGCAGGCTTGCAAGGATGGGGCGGACGCCGAGTACGAAACGGCCAAAGCGGCAGCCAAAGCCACCCGTGTTGCTCGCCAGCCGTAATCGTCGGTCGCAACATTAGACAACTGCGCTGGCAGACGACCCCATGCCCGGGCCCCGCGCCCGCGTCGGTGTACCCGTCGAGAGGCGACGCTCAGGCGTAGCGCTTAAGATGTGCACATGATTAGACGATCGACGCTGCGCACAGCAGCTTTTCTGTTATTTTTCACCGCATCTCGAGTACTCCCCGCCGACGTGTCCAGCGGCCCGGCGGTTCAGGACGCAATCCGGCAGGATTTCATGGCGGCCATGCAACGCGTCCACCAACGTGGCCCGGAAGCGCCGGATCCACCCTCCCTCGAGGCTTTCGTCCTACACGACTACCTGGTAGCCGCGCGGCTGCGCCGCGATCTGGCGGCGAATCCCGGCGAGGATCTCGACATTGCCATTGACGCCTTTGTGCGCAGTCACGTCGGCCAGCCCGTCGCTCACGCGGTGCGGCGAGAGTGGCTATCCAGCCTCGCCGAGCGCAAGAAATGGGACTGGTACTTGCCCCGGTCCACCGATACCGCCGAGCCGCAGTTGATTTGCGATCGCCTCGCGGGCCGGCTCGCAACCGGCGATACCGCAGGACTTGCACAGGAGGCGCTGGCGCGCTGGAGCCTCCCGCAAAAACACCCCGACGAGTGCAACGGCATTTTCGCGTGGCTGCGCGCTCAGGGTCTCCTGACGCCCGCATTGGCCGAGGATCGTACCCGTGCTGCGCTCGTGGCCGACAATGCTCGTTTGGCCCGAGAATTCGTTCCCGACGTCCCCGCGGCGCGTGCCGCACCCCTGTTGCAGTGGATACAACTGCTCGAGGCGCCCAAGGCAGCTATCGCCATACTGGCGATCGATCCCACCGCGCCGGTCGACGGGGACGCACTGCTAGCCGGTTTCAACCGGTTGAGTTTCAGCGATTGGACTGCGGCATCGACTCTGCTGCCTTCGCTGCTCCAGCGGCCCGACATGACGCCGGCCTTGCAAGGCCGATTGCAGCGCGCCGCCGCGCTGGGCGCAGCCTACAGCCGCTCACCCAGCGCCGTCGCAGCGTTGAGCTTGCTTGCGACGGACGCCACCGACGTCCAGGTGCACGAATGGCGCGTGCGCGCGGCTCTTTGGGCGGGCGACTTCGCGAAGGCCTTGGAGTGGATCAAGGAGATGCCTCCCGCGCTCGCCGCTCAGCCGCGTTGGCGCTACTGGCATGCCCGTGCGGTCGCCGCCACTGCCGGGGCCGCCGCGGCCGAACCGCTGTATGCGGAAATCGCGGGTATGCGCGATTATTACGGCTACTTGGCGGCAGATCGATTACACCAAAACTACAACCTCAATATTCATCTCTCGCCGGACGATGCCGAGAGTCAAGCGGCGTTGGCCGCAGAGCCGGCACTGGCGCGCGCCCATGAGCTGTTCGCCTGCGATCTGGCGGACGATGCTGCCGCGGAATGGGCGATGGCGATCGGCACGGCAAAACCGGCGGTGAAAATACAAGCCGCGCATCTTGCGTCGCATTGGGGCTGGTATGCGCAGACCATTGCGACTCTGGCGCAGGCCGGCGAATGGGACGATGTGCCGCTGCGTTATCCGCGTCCCTATGCACAGATGGTGGCGGACGCCAGCAAGGAAACCCAGGTGGCCGGCGACTGGATACTTGCAATCATGCGCCAGGAAAGTTTGTTTCGAAAGGACGCGGTATCGCGTGCGGACGCGCGCGGATTGATGCAGATGCAGCCGGCGACCGCCGCAGCCGTGGCACGGCGCTGGCATCTAGCGCCGCCGAACCGCGAAAGTCTGTTCGATCCGCCGGTAGCCGTTAGACTGGGCGCCATGTACGTGCGGGAACTGTTGGATCGATACCGGGGGCAACTCGACCAGAGCCTTGCGGCATACAACGCCGGTCCGCAGTCGGTCGCACGCTGGTTGCCCGCCAATCCCGTCGACGCCGATGTCTGGATCGAAAATATCCCCTACACGGAAACTCGGGGATATGTTCAGCATATTTTGGAGCACATCGTCGCATTCGCAGCCATGCGCAACGCCGAGCCGCCGCGGCTCTCGGTCCTGCTGCCCAAGGTGGATCCACCGACGGCACCCATGCAATGACGGCGGTGACGACTCGGGCAATTCCGACCCTGTCTCGCCTGCGCGCCATCCTCGGCGGCTCGGCGGGCAACCTGGTCGAATGGTACGACTGGTACAGCTACTCGGCGGCCGCTCTGTATTTCGCGCCGGTGTTCTTCCCCAAGGGTAATCAAACCGCTCAGCTGTTACAGACGGCGGCCGTGTTCGCCGTCGGCTTCTTTGCGCGACCCGTGGGCGCCTGGCTGATGGGGCGGTATTCCGATCGCGCCGGCCGCAAAGCGGCGCTGACGCTGTCGGTGGCCATGATGTGTGCGGGCTCCTTGGTGATCGCTGCGACTCCGGGAGCCGCGCAGATCGGCGTGGCGGCGCCGATTATTCTATTGCTGGCGCGAATCTTCCAAGGGATATCGCTGGGCGGCGAATACGGTGCCAGCGCCACCTACATGAGCGAAATGGCCGGGCGCACCCACCGCGGATTCTGGTCCAGCTTCAATTACGTGACACTGATCGGTGGCCAGCTCGTGGCCCTGGGGGTGATTATCGTACTGCAGCGCACCTTGTCCCCGTCCGACATGGTGGCGTGGGGCTGGCGGATTCCCTTCGTGATCGGGGCGGCACTGGCCATCGTTGCATTCTGGCTACGGCTGCGGATGCAGGAATCCCAGTCCTTCGTCAGCGTCGACTCATCCCGTGCCGAGCGCGGCAGCGCACGCCTTCTGATGGCCGAATTTCCGCGCGAGACGTTGACCATCCTGGGATTGACCGCGGGAGGTTCAATGATCTTCTATGTGTACACCACGTACATGCAGAAATTTCTGACCAATACCGCTGGATTCTCCAAGGACCAAGCAACCGAACTCAGCGCGGCGACGCTGATTGCCTTCATGCTGGCACAACCTCTGTGCGGCTGGATATCGGACCGGATTGGGCGCAAGACCATGCTGTTGGCCGCCTTCGGCGGAGGCGCTTTGATCACGTGGCCGGTGATGACGCGAGTCGCGGCTGCCGGCTCGATGCGGACGGCCTTTTTCTTCATTCTCGCCGCGGTGCTGTTCGAATCCGCCTACACGTCGATCAGCGCCGTCGTGAAGGCCGAACTCTTCCCCACCACCGTACGCTCGCTGGGAGTCGCACTGCCCTATGCGGTCGCCAACGCCATCTTTGGCGGCACCGCCGAATATGTGGCGCTATGGTTCAAAGCGTCCGGTGTGGAAAGCGGCTTCTACGTGTATGCCTCCATCCTATCGGCCATCGGCTTCGTGGCCGCGCTCTCCATGAAGGACACCCGGCGGCACAGCCGCATTCTCGAAGATTGAATGGCCAAGACGGTCGGGCGATGAAAACATCGGGCTGATGCCGCGTGTCTGTGTCTGGCCGGTTACGCGCCGTGTTCGCGGCCACAAAACGGCTCGGTCGACAGAACTCTCTTTACCGTCACCGGCAACCTTCGTCTGACCCTCCTCCCCGGCCTATCGATCGTGGTCGCGACAATGTTCGTCGTGTTCGTCGCAGCGGCGCTCGTCGTGATCGCGCGTGCCACGATCATGGTCGCGATCGTAGACTTGACGGTCGCGGTCACGATCATGTTCATGCTCCGGCGCAACGATGCAGCCCGAGGACGAGATCAAGAACCCGGCGATCACGCTGCCCTGGATGAGACGTATCAATGTTGTCATGGGTTTGCTCCGTACGGAGTCGATGCCTGTGGCAATGCCGTGGCATAACTCGATTGCCGTATCATAGGCCCATGGGGGGATGGTTTTGCCTAAGTTGTTTCGTGCAAAAATTACAACATGAGCTGCCGCAAGCTCTTATCCGCGAACGTCGTCAGATTAAAAGACTTTAACAATTTAACCATAGGGCGTTAACCGCCCAAGGCTCAGCGTGGCACCCATGAAATGGCAACCGTGCGTTCGCGCGCTTTGTGGACTGCTCGCCGCCGCGCTGGCTGCTTGCAGTGTCGGTCCCGCCTACAAACGACCCGACATCGCATTGCCCACGCAATGGCATGAGGAGTCCGGCGCCGGGACCGCCGCGTCCGTCTGGCCGGAAGCAGATTGGTGGCAGGGCTTCGGATCGCCCCAACTGGATGAACTGATTGCCGAGGCCGAGCGCAGCAACGATGATCTGGCCGGTGCCGTGGCCCGCGTGCAGGAAGCCGATGCGCAAGTTCGGGTCGCCGGTGCACCTCTGTTTCCCACCATCGATGTGGGAGCCACCGGCACGCGGGAGCGGACGCAACTGACCAGCGGGGGATCACGCGTCGTCAATGTTTTCAACCCGCAGATTACCGCCAGCTATGAACTCGATTTTTGGGGCAAGAACCGAGCCCTGCGCAATGCAGCGCGAGCCACCGCACTGGCCAGCCACTACGACCGGGAGACGGTCGCGCTCACGGTGGTCAGCAGCGTAGCCGTCACCTTTTTTCAGGCCTTGGAATTGCGCGATCGAATCCAGGTGGCGCAACAGAATCTGGAGAATGGCGAGAAAATCCTGCACGGCCTGCGGTTGCAGCAGTCCGCCGGCACCGCCACCGGGCTGGATGTAGCTCAACAAGAAACAGCGGTGGCGCTGCTCAATGCGGCCATCCCGCCCCTGCTGCAACAATTCCGGCAATCGGTATATGCGCTCGCGGTGCTCATCGGCAGGACACCGGAGTCCATCGACGTGACCACGGGCACACTGACGGAACTGTCGACTCCCACCATCGTGGCCGGTCTGCCGTCGCAGTTGTTGTCGCGGCGGCCCGACGTTGCGGAGGCGGAACAACAACTCGTTGCGGCCAACGCCGACATCACCGTCGCACGCGCCGCGCTGTTTCCCAGCATCGATTTGACCGCATCGGGCGGGTACGCGAGCAACAAGCTGGCGTCGCTCATCAGTCCGGCTAACCGCGTGTATGCGGTGAGCGCGGGCTTGACGCAGCCGATCTTTCACGGCGGTGCGCTGCGCGGCCAGGTCGCCTACAGCAATGCCCGGTACACGGAATTATTGACCACGTATCACAAGACCGTGCTCACGGCGTTCAGCAATGTCGAGAGCGCACTGGTCGCCGCACGGCAAACCGCCGACCAACAGGAGCGCCAACAGGACGCGGTCGCGAAGGCACGCCGCGCCTACCAATTCGCGCAGACCCAGATGACGGCGGGAACCGTGAACATACTGACCGTGCTGAACACCGAGAACGCGCTGTTCAGTGCGCAGGACGTATTGGTCCAGGTGCGATTCGCTCACTTGCAGGCGCTGATCGATTTATTCACTGCCCTCGGCGGCGGCTGGCATCAAGGGTAAGGTACTGATGAAGAATCTCTCGATGAACCGCAATAACATACTGCTGGCGGCATTGGTGGTCGTCGCTCTGATCGCCGTGGGTTGGCGCGCTCTGCTGCACCAGTCGGCAGACGCTGCGACGCAGAAGGCGCCGCCGGCGGTTGCCGTCGATACCGCCGCGGTGACGGTGGCCGATGTGCCGATTTATCTGCAGGGGCTGGGCACCGTCCAAGCGTTTTATACCGTGACCGTGACGGCGCGAGTGGACGGCGAGCTGCAGAAGATCGGGTTCATCGAAGGCCAGAAAGTGCGCAAGGGAGACCTCTTGGCGCAAATCGACCCGCGCCCGAATCAGGCAGCCTACGAGCAGGCGGTCGCGACCAAGGCGAAGGATACCGCGCAGCTCGCGAACGCCAAGCGCGATTTGGAGCGGTATACCGTGCTGCAACCTCAGGATTTGGCCAGCAAGCAGACCGTCGACACGCAACGCGCTACCGTCGACCAATTGACCGCGCAATTGCAGATCGATCAGGCGCAGGTCGACAATGCCCGCACCCAGCTCGCCTACACCCGCATCACCTCACCCATCGAAGGCCGCACCGGGATACGTCTGGTCGATCCCGGCAACATCGTGCATGCGACCGATACCACGGGCATCGTCGTCGTGACCCAGGTGCAACCCATAGCGGTGATATTTACCTTGCCCGAAGAGGATTTGGGTGCGGTGGGCGCCGCGCTCGCCGCCGGCTCGGTCAAGGTCACCACCGCCGCGCGAAACGGCGGCGATGAACTCGATGAAGGTACGCTGAGCCTGATCGACAATCAGATCGCCCAGGCAACCGGTAGCGTGAAGCTCAAGGCCATTTTCAACAACAGCCACAACACGCTCTGGCCCGGTCAATACGTCAATGCGCGCGTGCTGGTGCGTACCGAGCGGAACGCAACCACCATACCCTCGGTCGCCGTGCAATTGGGACCGAACGGACCGTTCACCTACGTGGTGAAGGGGGATTCGACCGTGGAGGCGCGGCCCTTGAAGATCGGTGCCGAAAGCAATGGGATGACGGTCATCACCAGCGGATTGGCACTGAACGAACAGGTGGTCACCAGCAATCAATACCGCCTGGAGGTGGGCACGCATGTGCGCGCCGCTACCTCCACGCGAGCGGGCACGGGCGAAACTGCGCCGGGCGTCGCTACACCGCCGGGCGCCGCCGTCGCGCCTCCCCCCGCATCATGAGCGTTTCCGAACCGTTCGTTCGGCGGCCCATCGCCACCTCGCTGCTGATGGGCGGCATATTTCTCATCGGCCTGGTGGTCTATCCATTGCTGCCCGTCGCGCCGCTGCCGCAGGTGGATTTTCCCACTGTCCAGGTGTCCGCATCGCTGCCGGGCGCCAGCCCAGAGACCATGGCGTCTTCCGTGGCGACCCCGCTGGAATACCAGTTCGCGCAGATCTCGGGCTTGTCCCAGATGACCTCGACCAATGTGCTGGGATCGACGCAAATCACCTTGCAGTTCGACCTCAATCGCAGCATCGACGCGGCGGCGCAAGACGTGCAGACCGGCATCGACGCCGCCGGCGGACAGTTACCGAAGAACTTGCCGGCGCCACCGACGTATCGAAAGGTCAACCCCGCCGATTCGCCGATTTTGATCCTGTCGGTGCATTCGGACGTGCTGCCCGTGACCACCGTCGACGACTACGCCGAGAACATCCTCGCGCAACAAATCTCACAGATCCCCGGTATCGCGCAAGTGGCCATCGGCGGACAACAGAAGCCCGCCGTTCGCGTCCAGATCGATCCCGTCAAGCTGGCCGCACTGGGTCTGCAAATGGAGGACGTCGCAAGCGTCATCACGGCAGCAACCGTGGACGCACCCAAAGGCTCCATCAACGGGCCGAAACGCGCCATGACCATTTATGACAACGACCAGTTGCTCAAGGCCGCGCCCTGGAACGACGTGGTCGTGGCGTACAAGAGCGGCGCTCCCATTCGCATCCGCGACATCGGCATCGCGGTCGACGGGCCCGAAAACAGACTGCAAAGAGCCTGGCAAAACGGGCACAACGGAATCCTGCTGCAGGTGTTCAAACAAGCCGGCGCCAACGTCATCGAGGCAGAACAGCGCGTGGAGACCTTGCTGCCGCATGCAATGGCGTCGGTGCCCCGCGCCATCAAGGCCGAGATCATCGTGAACCGCACCACCACCATCAAGGCTGCGGTACGGGACGTCGAGACCACGCTGGTGCTGACGATCGCGCTGGTTGTCATGGTGATCTTCTTGTTCCTGCGCAACGCCTGGGCGACCATCATCCCCGGCGTCACCGTGCCGCTCGCCCTGCTGGGGACCGCGGCCATGATGTATGTGCTCAACTACAGCCTGGATAATTTGTCGCTCATGGCGCTGACCATTGCCGTCGGCTTCGTGGTCGACGATGCCATCGTGATGCTGGAGAATATTTACCGGCACATCGAGAGCGGAATGTCGCCGCTCGATGCGACTTTGAAGGGCGCCGGCGAGATCGGCTTTACCATCATGTCGATCAGCGTATCGCTGGTGGCGGTATTCATTCCCCTGTTGCTGATGGGCGGCATCATCGGACGCTTGTTCCGCGAGTTCGCCGTCACCATGACCATGACCATCGCCGTCTCGGCATTCGTTGCCTTGAGTCTGTCCCCGACCATGTGCGCATTGTTTTTGCGAGACGAGAAGCACGCCGAGCACGGCCGGGCGTACATGGTGGTCGAACGCGCCTTCGACCGCTTGCTGGGGTGGTACACGCGGGGCCTCGATCTTGCCCTCGATCACCAACGCACCACTCTGGCAGTGTTCTTGGTCACCGTTGCGGTGGCTGTGATTCTGTACGTGGAGATTCCGAAAGGATTCTTCCCGCAGCAGGATACCGGCATCATTTCCGGACTATCCGACGCCCCGCAGGACATTTCGTTCGACGAGATGGTGCGCCGTCAGCACGCCTTGATGGATATCGTCGCCAAAGATCCGGACGTTGCCAGTTACGGCACGGGACTCGGTGGCAGCCGGCCCAACAACAATGGGTTCGTCGTCATCGGCCTGAAACCGCGCGACCAGCGCAGCGCCAGCGCCGACCAGATCATCACCCGTCTGCGACCGCAACTGGCCAAGGTACCGGGCGCGACACTGTTCATGCAGGCGGCGCAGGACCTCAATGTGGGTGGCCGAACCACGCGCACGCAGTATCAGTACACGCTGCAGGATTCGGACATCAATGAACTCAACGAATGGGCGCCGAAGTTGCTGTCCAATCTGCAAAAGCTTCCGATGCTTCGCGACGTGGCCTCCGATCAGCAAACCAGCAGCGGCATGCTGTCGATCACCATCGATCGCGACCAGGCAGCGCGGTTCGGAATTCAGCCGGCGGCGATCGATCAGGCGCTGTACGACGCGTTCGGCCAGCGGCAGGCCGCGCAGTTCTTCACCCAAGCGAATAGCTATCATGTGGTGCTGGAAATAACGCCATCGCTGCAGACCGATCCCTCGTCGCTCGAAAAGCTGTACTTGAAATCGGCGCTCACCGGTCAGATGGTTCCCTTGTCCGCGATGACGAAGTACGACACCCAGCACGTCACCTATTTGTCGATCAATCACCAAGGCCAGTTCCCCGCCGTGACGCTGTCGTTCAACCTCGCGCCGGGAGCTGCGTTGGGTCAAGCAGTGGACGCCATCAACCGGGAATCGTTGCAGATGCGCCTTCCGGCCACCATCACCGGCACCTTCCAGGGAACCGCCCAAGCATTTCAGAGTTCGCTCAAGAGCCAGCCCTATTTGATCTTGGCGGCTTTGGTGGCCGTCTACATCATTCTCGGCATGCTGTACGAGAGTTACATTCATCCGCTGACCATACTCTCCACTCTGCCGTCGGCAGGCGTGGGAGCGCTGTTGGTGCTGTTCATGTTCCATATCGATTTGTCGGTCATGGCACTGATCGGCATCATCCTGCTCATTGGCATCGTCAAGAAGAACGGCATCATGATGGTGGACTTCGCGATCCAAGCCGAGCGCGAGCAGGGGTTGTCCTCCCATGATGCAATCCGTCAAGCGTGTCTGCTGCGATTCCGCCCCATCATGATGACTACGATGGCGGCACTGCTGGGCGCGCTGCCCCTCGCGCTGGGCCGCGGAACCGGCTCCGAGCTGCGCCAACCGCTGGGGTACACCATGGTAGGCGGGCTGATCGTGAGTCAGGCACTGACGCTGTTCACCACCCCGGTCATCTATTTGTATTTGGACCGGTTCAGCCTTTGGCTCAAGCGGCACCGCAAGTCGCATCCGATCGAGTCGGCACGCGCCGCAGAGGCGGCCCGGGCGGGGGAGCCCACATGAAAATTTTGCTGGTCGAGGACAACGAACGGGTGAGCCAATTCGTCATCAAGGGGCTTCAAGAAGCCGGACATACCACCGATCATGCCGGCAATGGGCGGGACGGCATGTTCCTCGCGGCCAGCGAACCCTATGACGTGATCATCATGGATCGCATGCTGCCGGGAGATATCGATGGCTTGGCCATCATCGAGGTGCTGCGCAAGGCCGGAAAGCGTACGCCGATATTGATCTTGAGCGCACTGTCGGAGGTCGACGACCGCATTCGAGGCCTGCGCAGCGGCGGCGACGATTACTTGACCAAGCCCTTCGCTTTCGGCGAATTGCTGGCGCGATTGGACGCACTCCACCGCCGGGCGCACGGCGTCAATCACGAAATCCCGCTCACCGTGGGCAACTTGCATATGGATCCGATGACGCGCAAGGTGAGCCGGGGCGACCGGCAAATTACACTGCAGCCGCGCGAGTTCAAGTTGCTCGAATACTTGATGCGCCACGCCGACCAGGTGGTCACGCGGACCATGCTGCTGGAGAATGTTTGGGACTATCACTTCGATCCGCAAACCAATGTCGTCGACGTTCACATCAGTAAACTGCGCCAGAAAATCGATGCGGAATTCGATCGGCCGCTGCTGCGCACGGTGCGAAACGCAGGCTATATGGTCACGGCTGCGGAATAGACTACCCGATGCCTAGCGTGATCCGCTCGTCGGCCGTCTCACTCGCGCTCGGGTACACCGCCCTCGGACTCATAGCGCTGGTGCTGTTCGCCGCGCCCCTGTGGTACGCCTGGCAGGGCACGATCCGCGAGGGCCGGGCCGAAATATTGCAGGCCGACGCGCAGCGGCTCACCGATGTCTACCGTCGCGAGGGATTGGATGGCCTGAAGAACTTCATCGATGCCCGGATACGCATGCAAATCGCCGGCGATCGGATTCTTTTACTGACCGATGCTGCGCGGCACGCGTTGGCCGGCAACCTCGCGGCCTGGCCGGATGTTTCTGCAACTCCCGGCGATTATCGCATCCAAGTGGACCGAGGCAACGAAGGAATTCAAACGTTGCTGGTGCATGTCGCCTCGCTGGGACCGTACCATTTGCTGGTTGCCAGAGACAACAGGCTGTTCGCCCCGCTCGAAAAGCGCTTTTGGTATGGCCTGGCCGGCGCCATTGCGGTGCTTTTCTTCGCAGGTCTGCTGATCGGGCTCATCACCCGCCGCGCCCTGATGTCTCGGGTCGATAGCATCCGGCAAACCGTCTCGGCCATCATTCACGGCGATCTCAAGCATCGCTTGCCCACCCACTTGAGCGACGACGAACTCAACACGCTGTCACGCACCATCAACGGCATGCTCGACCAGATCGAATTGCTGGTGCATGGAGTGCGCAACGTATCCAACTCCATAGCCCATGACCTGCGCACGCCGCTCGCCGAATTGCGATCGCGGCTCGAGGAACTCGCACTGATTCGGCCGTCGAGCGACGAAACTTTTGCGGAAATCGATGGCGCGGTGGCGGACGTCGATCGCGTGATTCGCATTTTCGACGCCCTGCTGCGCTTGGCGGAAATCGATGCGGGCATGCGCCGCTCGGGTTTCGTTTCGGTGGACGTGGCCGATCTCGCATCGTCCGCCGCCGAGTTTTATTCACCGGCTGCGGAACTCAAGAATATTGCGCTCTCCTTCCACTCGGACGGCCCGGCGCCGGTGGCCGGCGATCCCGTGTTGCTGGCACAGGCCCTCAGCAATCTAATCGACAACGCACTCAAGTATGCCCCCGAGGGCGGTATGATCGGCGTAGGAGTTCACCGGCGCCCCGGAGCGGTGCAGATCGCCGTGACGGACAATGGCCCGGGTGTTGACGATGCGGAAAAGGCCAAGGTGGTCGAGCGCTTTTACCGAGGAGATGCCAGTCGCGGCACTCCGGGGGCGGGATTGGGCCTGAGCCTGGTGCAGGCCGTGGCCAAACTGCATGGCAGCGCGCTGGAATTCTCGGACCGAACTCCGGGTCTGTGCGTTGCTCTGACCATCCCATCGGACGCGCCTCCGCCCACATCGACCATCCCCGGCGCACAGTCGGCGGCAGAGCCGCCGGGCCTGCCAAGCACCGCGGCGACCATTCCGTAGCTCAGCCGGCGCCTGAGCGCAAGGTCCGAAGCCGACATACTGCGTGGGGCGTCAGACACAGCAGGACGCCAGATACGCGTGCGCACCAGATAGGGAGTGGACACGCCCAACCGCGTGGGCGCACCAGAACCGGGCAGCACGCCTCATAAATTATATAGACAAAAGTGCGACGCGGTTCCGTGCTAATTTAAATCGTACAACTATAAAATTATGCCGTTTACCGAATGAGTGGCAAGCTGGTCATAGGGTGAGTTGCGATGTCGTTCAAGTATGTCGTTTTCTATCTCGGATGTGCTGCGGCGTGGCTCTTGTTGTTGCCGGTGCTAGTGCTCAGCGGCGGCGCCTTGGTGGCTTACGCCGTGTTTTCGGAGCTCGGTGAGTTTCTCTCGAGAGGCAATTACAAATCTCTCGACGATTCCACCGCTCGCGAAATGGCGCGCCGGATGTGCGTCGGCCACTGAGATTTCGCGCGGCCGTAGCGACACTCGGATCCCGCAATCCGGGCGGCCATTCGCGTGCGCTGACGCCGCTGATACCCTAGTAATCTCCAACCGACGCTAGGCATTTCAAGACGGCTCGCTCCGACGCACAGCCGCATTGGTGCGCGAGTTGTAGGACGAGGCATCGGCTGGTGGAAAAAAACGCGCGTTTGCGCGATGCACTCCACAGTTCCTATACCCCCCTGCCCGCGACAGCGCAGCGATGTGCAAGATAGGCTCCTTCGTACGAAGAGCGCCCGTTGCACATGCCTCGTTTCGGCGGATTCCGACCCTGGGTCGAAGCTATACGGTCTCGCGGTAACCGCCCGCTTTCCGTGGGAATCACCGGTAGGCTGATATTTTCGTTCGCGGCCGTTGCGGTTCTTGCCGCTGCGGCAAACCTCATCGTGGAACACGGCGTGGCGGTGATCCGCACCAGTCACCTGGATCGGGGCCTGATCTCGCCGCGGCCGCTCATACCGCAGCGCACCGCGGCACCTCGGGTGGTTGAGACGCCGCCCCCAGCCGGGATACCGGCCGACAGCCCGGTACTGCTGGCTGCCTCCATCGAGCGCTACCAGCGAGCAGCGGAAGTACGCGCGTCCATCGATACCACATCCGCCGTCGCCGAAGCCCATGCGGCTTTCAAGAATCTAGATAGCGTGTCGAAGGCCCTGCAGGCACGAGCCGAGTCGTCGAAAGATCCGGGCGCGACGCTCTTTGGACAACGAGCCAAGGCGTACGCAGCCACGGGCAACAATTACATAGAGCTTGCGGATGCGCGACGGTCGGCGCTCGACGACTATGTTGCATGCGCGGATGCAATGGACAAGCGTCTGACGGCCTCGCTGGAAGGCGCCTGGAAGATATTTGGCCGTGTGCTTGCCCGGCAGTCGCTCATGCAACTGCTCAACCAGTTGGCTGAAGTTCGCCATGGATTCGCCAAACTGAGCGCCGCGGACGGCGATAAAACGGATGTGGTTGCGGCCGTCGCGACCAGCGAGGCGGCATTCTCAACCACCTTCGAGAGCCACGCCGGCGCGTTTTCCCGCTCCGAAGGTGCCGCGTGGGTCCGGCAGATGCGGGATGATTTTGCAAAAATCGTCGGCTTGCGCAAATCGATCGTGAGTCTCGATCTGCAATCTCACGAAGCCGGGCGCAAGCTCGAGAACGCACGCACTCGACTCGTCGAGGCGATTCCAAAGACGGGCGCCCCGCTCATCGTCCCATCGAAGGCTGCACCCGCACCGGCGCAAACGGCCCGGGAGTACACGGGCCCGCCGATGGCACCCATCGCGTCGCCCGTGATCGACACCGTCACCACGACCACGACCACGACCGGATCGGGAGATCAAGAACGCCGCACCATCGCATGGATCACCGCTGCGGTGCTCGCCGTACTGCTGGCGATTTCCATATCGACCGTCCGAAGTATCCTGGTGCCCGTCAGCCGAATGCTCGAGGCCACCGAACAGATAGCCGCCGGCGACGTGGCCGTGCGCGTGCCAAAGGGCGGCATCAGGGAACTCGACACCTTGGGCGCCGGCTTCAACCGCATGGCCGAGCAACTCGCGGCCGCGAGAGACATGACCCGCGATTATCAGCTACGGCTCGAGGAAAAGGTCGAGCAGCGCACGCGTCAGCTGCAACAGCTTGCCGAGCAAGACCCGCTCACTCATCTTCCCAATCGCAGGCAGCTGTTCGTTCTGCTCAACCATGGGCTGGAGCGAGCCGCGAAGAATCGGCGCCATGTGGGCGTGTTTTTCTTGGACATCGATAATTTCAAGAATCTCAACGACAGCATGGGCCACGCATTCGGCGACCAGGTGCTGGCAGGAATCGCGCAACGCCTCAAGGAGGCCGCGCAGAGCTTCGGCTTCGCGGGCCGCCTGGGCGGCGACGAATTCACCGTTGTGTATGAAGACGCGCTCTCGATCGATGTAGTCCTCGACGCAGGTCGACAACTGGTCGACAGTTTCGAACGACCGCTGGTCATAGATGGACGAGAAGTGATGGTGCGAGCGAGTGTCGGCGCGAGCTTCTATCCGAATCATGGAAGTCGAGCCGAGGATCTCCTGAGCGCCGCGGACGCCGCTCTGTTCCAGGCGAAAGCACTCGGACGCAGCCAACTCGCGATTTTCAGCCCCGAACTCCTGGCAGCGGCAACCCGTAAATTCACCATTGAACAGGGGTTGCGCCGGGCCATCGAAATGGGTGAGTTCGAACTCGTCTATCAGCCCGAAGTCAGTCTCGATTCATTGGAAGTGGTACTGGTGGAATCGTTGGTACGCTGGCGTCTACCGGACGGGCGACAAGCGCCTCCCGCCGAATTCCTCGCGGTCACGGAGGAATCCGGGCTCATCATCGAGGTGGGAAATTGGGTGCTCCGCAAGGCGATCGAAACCGCGTCTCATTGGCGTCACGGCGAATGGCCCGAAGCTCGGATCGCGATCAACGTGTCGCCGCGTCAACTTCTGGATCGACGCTTTGCCGATTACGTACTGGATCTGCTGCGAGAATACGATCTTCCGGCTCATTGCATCGAATTGGAACTCACCGAGTCCGTATTGCAAAATGGCCCCACCACCCTCGAATCGTTGCGGCATCTGCGATCGAACCACATCGCCATTGCCTTGGACGATTTCGGCAGCGGATATTCGTCGCTCGCATCGCTGGAAAACCTGCCGCTTTCGCGGATCAAACTCGATCGGACCCTGATCGCAAGCATCGATCGCAATTCTCGTTCCGCAGCGATAGCGACGGCGCTCATCAACCTGTGCCTGGGCCTCGGCCTGGACGTGACTGCCGAAGGCGTCGAGCGTCCGGAGCAATTCGCAGCGTTGGCGGGCTATCGATCGCTGCACTTGCAGGGTTATCTGATCGCCAGACCCATGGCCGGCGACGAGGTCATCCTCGCGAAACGCATGATGCCGAGAATCATGCAGGATCTGCTTCTGTCCGTGCCCGATGCGCTCGCCAAAAAGCAAGGCCAGGACTCCGAGCCGGTGCGCGCTATGGCATCCGGCTCCGGCAACGGCTAGGATAAGGTATGTGGAAATACACGGGACCGCTCGCGCTGACCGCGGTCCTTGGGACAGGTCTTTTCGTTAGTTTCCGCAGCGCCGGCCAAACGCCTGAGCAGATGCAAACGTGGGAGACGCAACGACTTCAAGCGCTTGCCGATGAGAGATCGAAGGTAGAGCGGCTGGCGAGAGACCGTGAAGCGCGCAAAGCCGATCCGATGGCGTGGGTCCGCACACTCAACCCCATGACGGCCGGTGGATGGGAATTCCGCGCCGTCGCCAACGATGGGTCGTGGGCGGCCTTTAGCACCCATCATCAGATGAAGCGCTCAGGCCAGCTGGTGACCGTTTGGCTGCGGCAAGAATACGCCGAACCACAAGTCGGCAGCAGCGGCAAATACTCGAGCGTGGTCGAGAAGGTTCAGTACGACTGCGATAAGGAGCAGGCGCGCACCTTGCTGATCGTCTACTACGCGGACAATAACATTCAAGGCACTGAACAAAGCGAAGAGGCCGACCCTAAAACGGCGGCTTGGAGCGCCATCGTGCCCGGCACGCGTGACGAGTTCAATTTCTTGTGGGCCTGCAGCTCCGGGAAAGCGGCCGGGACACGTTAGGCACGGGCCGTGCTAGGCCGGGGCGCGTTCGGCCGGCCCGCGCGCTGGGCTCGGCGGAATCAATTCTTCGATTCGTGGGCTAGGTGGATGCTGCCGACCAAGAGCTGCACCCGCTCCGCGCAGGGACCGACGAGAATCTCGACTTCGCCGGGCTCGAATACCAACTCGAGATCAGCTCCGAGAAATCGCAATTCCGCCGCGGGCAGCATCAATGTCACCGTTCCCGTTTCGCCGGGATTCAGACGGATCTTGCCAAAACCTTTCAGTTCCAGGACCGGCCGCGCGACGCTGGCGAGCTTGTCATGCGTGAAGAGAAACACGGTCTCCTCGGCGGCGCGGGCTCCGTCATTCGTCACGTCGACGCGAACCACGATGGTGTCTCTCTCCGCTACGCTTTCCCGCGGCACGCGCAGGTTCGAGTATTTGATTTTTCCATAGGTCAGACCATGACCGAACGGAAACAGGGGCTCGTTCGGCACATCGAGATACTTGCTGGTGAAATGATCGCTCAGATCCGCCGGGCGCCCGGTGGGGCGTTGCCCGAAGAAGATCGGAACCTGCCCGGCGGCGCGCGGCCAACTTACGGGAGTGCGTCCGCTCGGGGAGACATGCCCCAGGACCACGTCGCCGACGGCGTTGCCGGCCTCGCTGCCCAAGAACCAAGCGGCCAGCACGGCATCGGATTTTTCCACCAACCAGGGAACGACCAAAGGGCGACCCGAGAACAAAATGACGATGACGGGCTTGTGCAGTGCCCTGGCCCGATCGAATACGGCCTCGGCAAACTCGCGCTGCCGACCCGGCAACCCGAGATGCGCTCGGCTGGCCGCCTCGCCGCTCATGGTCGCGGCTTCTCCCACACAGAGGAGTACCGCATCCACACGCCTCACCAAGTCGAGCGCGGCACCGACGCCGCTCATGTCGTCACCGTCGATGTCGACCCCCGCAGCGTGCATGACTTGGGATTCCGAGAGCATCTCCCGCAACCCCTGCAGCACCGTTACGTGGCCTTCGGGCGAAGCGGCGCCCCACCACGGACCGCGCATCTCGGCGGACGCGTTCGCCAGCGGACCGATGACGGCGAGCCGGGTTGCACTCTTGCCCAGCGGCAGTACTCCCCCCTCATTCTTCAGCATCACGATGGCACGAGATCCGACCGCGCGCGCGAGCTGCCGGCGGGACGCAATGGCCGCGCTGGACTCGGGCGCGGCACCTCGCCGGTAGGGATCGTCGAACAGGCCCAGCCGCTCCTTGAGCGTCAATACTCGGCGCACGGATTCATCGATCTCAGCGAGGGTCACCCACCCCCGACTCAGAGCGATCGGTAGACCGCGGCGATAGGCGTCGGACATCATGTCGATATCGACACCGGCCTTCAGCGCGAGGCTTGCCGCCTGGGCGAGATCGGCGGCAATGCCATGATGAATGAGTTCCGCAATGGCATTGTAGTCGCTCACGATCACGCCATCGAACCCCAATTTTTTGCGCAGCCAAGCGCGCAGCAGCATGACATTCGCCGTCATCGGCACCCCGGCAAGATCGCTGAAGGCGGGCATGACGGCGGCGACGCCCGTGGCAATCGCAGCGGTAAATGGCGGGAGATACACTTCGCGCAGCGTACGATCGGAAATATCCGAGGAGGCATATTCGCGACCGGCGGTCACCGCTCCATACGCGCAGAAGTGCTTCGCAACGGCCGCCAGCACGTCAGGCGCGGCAAGGTCGATGCCCTGGAAGCCACGCACTTTCGCCTCGGCGATCCGCGCCCCCAGCCATGCATCTTCGCCGGGTCCCTCGGCGCTGCGCCCCCACCGTGGGTCCCGCGACACATCGAGCATGGGCGCAAAGGTCATTGCAAGGCCCTCGGCCGCCGCTTCCTTCGCCGATTCACGGGCCGTCAAGGCCCAGGTCTGTGGATCGAACAGGGATGCCTCGCCCAGCGGGATCGGAAACAAGGTTCGATGACCGTGGATGATGTCGAACCCGATGAGCAGCGGAATGCCGAGGCGGGATTCCTCGACGGCAAGCCGCTGCATGGCGCGCACGTGGTCGGCACCGACCATGTTGAGCAGATTGCCAATGGTCCCGTCCTTGATGGCCTGGGTCGAATCGCCCGCAATGATCGGGCCGGTGACGGCATAGGAGGAAGCGGTCATGGTGAGCTGGCCGAGCTTCTCGGCAAGGGACATTGCGCCGATGAGGGTGTCGATCCGGCTCACGCGACCCGCCGCGCTGCGTTTTTTCTTACGTCCATACAACCCAGGGATGGCAAGGAGCCTGATAATGGCAACATCGTTTTCGACTCGAGACGCAGACTCATGATACTAGAACGGCCGGGCGGCGGAGCCAGCCCTTTGCTCGATCCGGAGGAGATCGCCCAGTCCGGGCTCCTGCCGCAACTCGGCATGGTGAGTCGCGCGCTGTGGTCCGCTCCGGTTCGCAACACCTTGCTTTCGCTGGGGACCGCGCTGTTCCTCGTCATCGTTGCAACGGCTTACGGACAAATTCGCCTCAACAGCTGGAACCAACCGTTTTACGATGCGCTTTCACGGCGCAACCTTGGGCAATTTCTGGTTCAACTGGGAATTTTTGGCATCATCGCCGGAGCGCTTCTCGCCCTCAACGTGGCGCAAAAGTGGCTCGGCGAAATGCTCAAGCTCAAGCTGCGTGAGGGTCTGGTACGCGATCTGGTCGAGAATTGGATGGCACCGGGCCGCGCCTTTCGACTGGCCAGCGCAGGACCCATTGGAGTCAACCCCGACCAACGCATGCATGAGGATGCACGCCATCTGACCGAGCTATCGGCCGATCTTGGCGTGGGTTTGCTGCAGGCCTCCATACTTCTCATCACCTTCGTCAACATACTGTGGGCGCTGTCCAGTGATTTCGTATTCCATCTCGACGGACGAAGCTTCGTCGTTCCAGGCTACATGGTGTGGGCGGCCATCGTCTATTCCGGGTCCGCATCGCTCCTCAGCTACTGGGTTGGCCGAAACCTGATCGACCGGAACGCCGACCGCTACGAGCGCGAGGCCGACTTGCGCTTCTCGCTGGTTCGCGTCAACGAGCATATCGACGCCATCGCCCTGTCATCCGGCGAAGCGGACGAAGCGCGGCGCATCGAAGTCGATTTCGCCGCGGTGCTCGGGGCGATGCGCAGTTTGGTCGCGGGACTCACCAATCTCACCTGGATCACCTCCGGGTACGGCTGGTTTACGCTGGTAGCTCCGATTCTAGTCGCGGCGCCGCTTTACTTCGCCGGCAATATCACCTTCGGCGGGCTCATGATGGCGGCGGGCGCCTTCATTCAAGTACAGTCCTCGCTGCGATGGTTCGTCGACAATTTCAGCACCATCGCCGATTGGCGCGCCACCTTGCTGCGCGTCGCGAGTTTCCGGCGCGCGGTGCTCAATACCGATGTACTGCACCACGTCGAGAGCCGCATTACCTTCAACGACGGTCCGTCGGGTAAGTTCACCATCGACAACCTGAAGATCGCGTCCCCCGCGGGAGCCACCATGCTTGCGGAGACGCACATCGACGTGCACGCCGGCGAGCGCATCACCATCGTGGGCGAGTCCGGGGCGGGCAAAACGCTTTTATTTCGCGCCCTCGCCGGCCTCTGGCCTTGGGGTTCCGGGCATATCACGCGCCCGAAGGGAGAAGAAACCCTCTATCTGCCCCGCTCGCCCTATATTCCGCCAGGAACATTGCGCGAGGTTCTCGCATATCCGTTGGGCGTGGAAAAGTTCAATGCAAAATCGTTCGAGACCGTTTTGGACCGGCTTGGTTTGGTGCGCCTGGTTCCCATGCTCGATCTGACGCAACGCTGGGATCGAGAGTTGAGTGACGATGAACAACAATGTCTGGCATTTTCGCGGGCGCTGCTCCATGCACCCCCTTGGATACTCATCGACGAGGTGCTCGACGGACTGGACGAAGAAACGCGGGATCGCGTCATCAAGGTGCTCGCCGGCGACCTTCAGCGCACCGGCATCATCCACATCGGCCGCGCAGAGGCTCGTGACGGGCTATTCGGACGAACCCTGCATCTCGTGCTCGATCCTGGGGCGCGTAGACTTGCCGGCCGCACCATTAACGAAGCGTCGGCGTCACCGTGAAGCTCAGGGTTGCGATTTGGGCTCCGCCTCATAAATCATTCGGGGCGGTTCGGCAAAGCTTCTGTGCAATCGTTCCAGAACCGCCACGGCTGCCAGCGCCGTAATGAACGAAACCGCGATGGTCGTTACCAAGCCGAGAAAGCCGTCTTTATGTTCTTGATACCATACCTCCATGCGTCCCACACGCGTGTGCAGCCGCATTGCCCGATCCGCACCGGCGAAGGTAACCGCGACGTTTGCGACATCCTCGCCGACGTGCGTCAGTTTGATCAGCCGACGATAGTGCAGATAGCGAAGCGGCAGTTCGAACTTGGACATGAGCAGCTTCCTGCGAAGCTCGATGGGGATGACCGAGCAGTCGAAGCTCTGCAGGTCCCCATCCTTGTACCAACCGCTGCCGTCGGCGTACGCGTGTGCTGCAAGCCACAGTATCTGGTCGCTGGTCACCGTGAACTCCTCGTCGAGGCTTTCACGAAAGTAATGTAAGCCGTGAAGAATACGATCTTCGTCCTTTCTGCTCATCCAGAATTTCCACCAAATGATCAAAGATGTACCCTTATACACCGTCGAAACTCGCACCTACCGACTTGGAAGCCTCCGCGCGAGGTCCCGCGTGTATAATGGAATATGTGAAAGTCAATCGCGGTGTGCTCGCGATGCCGGCGACGTTTGCCTCGCGGTATGCGCCTGCGATACCGGTGATGTTCCGCCCGTGGCCTTGAAAACGCCGGGCGCGCCGTGAAAATTGCGGGTTACATCGCCGTCGCCCTATTGGCTGTGGGCGTTGTGATTGCGCTTCGTGCCGTGGCCAAAAGCTTTTGGGATGAGCGGGCGGACTACGTGCGCACGCCGTCCAGCGCGCTCGCGCGACAGCCCGAGCGCACGGGAATACACGGCCTCACCGAAATTTCGATTGCGGCCGAACCCGGACAGCGACTGGCAGGCTGGTACGCTCCCGCGACGAATCGCGCCGCCATCGTGCTGGTTCACGGCACCGGCGCGGACCGTTCATCGCTTCTGTTCGAAACGAAGTTTCTTGCGGAAGCCGGATTCGGCGTGCTTGCCCTGGATATGCCCGGCCAGGGCTCGAGCGACGGCAAAACGCGGTGGGGCGTACCCGAGAGACGCGCTATCAGCGCTGCGGTGGACTGGCTGAGCGCTCGCGAGGACGTGGATCCGCAGCGGATCGGTGGTTTCGGTTTATCCATGGGCGCCTACGTGCTGACGCAAGCGGCTGTTCTCGATCGCAGGCTGCACGCGGTGACGCTGGTCTCCTCGCCCAACGATGTGGTTGAACAGAACTGGCTCGCGACAGACCAATTGGGTCTGCTTACTCAGCTACCGTGTTATCTGGCGCTGCGGGCGTACGGCCAGTCGCTGGACATGATGCCGAAGGACGTGATCGGATCGATCGCGCCGCGCGCCGTGTTCATTCTAGGCGGGGACCGGGACACTTTGGTGCCCAAATTCATGACGCTTCAGCTTTACGCCGCCGCCGGCACGCCGAAGGAGTTGTGGATTGTACCCCGTGCGCATCACGCCGACATTCCGCGCTTTGCCCCGCGCGAGTACCGCGACCGCGTCACCGATTTCTTTCGGCACGCCCTGCTCGATTGATTCTGCCGTTTGCCGGGGCGCCAGGATGTTATCCGAGCAGCGGTCGGCTCCCGCGTGTGACCAAAATCACATCGCCCACCTCCGGTTTGCGGCGCACACCCCTCTCCGCGATCATACAACCGAATGGGGACAAATCAGCACTACAGGCCATTACCCATAGAAGATTATTTTTTTCGCTTCTGCGTTGAATAATTTGAAGCGGTGACGGATCTGATATACAACGTTGATACGAGTTGAATGAATTGCGCTACTCAAGCTCGTTTGAGAGAGGTGAGCGCCGAGATGCCGGATAGTGCCCAGTCCAATTCCCGAGTGGAGGTTCGACGATGGGAGTATCAGAGCCTAAGCCAGAATCCAAGCCTTTGGATTTTCTCAATTCGCTGACCGACTTCAGCAAGCAGCATCGCGCACAGCGCTGGGAAGGGTCTTTCGCTGATTTCTTGAAGGGGATCCTGCCGGTCAGCCCCACGTCATTAGTGCGCACCAGTCATGAATATATTTGGAACATGCTGCTTTGGTACGGTCGCGACGTGCAGGGCAGCGACGTGCAGAAGGCCAGGGAGCTCTTCAAACGCGAGTTATTCGGTGTCGATGAACCCCTGGGCCGCGTAGTCGACTATTTCAAGGCAGCCGCTGCGGGTTCCGATGTGGGACGCCGGTTGCTGCTGCTGCTCGGTCCCCCGTCGGGCGGCAAGTCGACTCTAGCGATTCTTCTGAAGCGCGGCCTGGAAGAATACAGCCGTACGGATGAAGGGGCTCTCTACGCCATCAAGGGCTCGCCGTTGCGGGAATCACCGTTGAATCTCGTTCCCGCGAGTTTGCGTGCCGAGTTTCGCGAGACCTACGGAGTCGACATAGCGGGTGAGGTGAGCCCGTGGGCGCGCGACTACGTGGATCGCGAGTGCGACGGCGATTATTTGCGCGTGCCCGTCGAGCGCATCTTCTTGTCCGAGGCCGCTCGGTGCGGCATTGGCACCTATGCTCCGCATGATCCCTCCACGGCCGATATTGCCGATTTGGTGGGATCGGTCGACCTGTCCAAGGTTTCACACGTCGGCGATGAGGGCGATCCACGAGCGTGGTCCTGGTCCGGCGCGGTGTATGCCGCGAGCCGCGGCGTTTTGGAAATGATCGAAATCCTGAAGGTCAAGCGCGAGTTTCTATACCTGCTGCTGACGATGACTCAGGAAAAAAACGTCAAGGTTGCGCGCTTTCCATTGATCTACCTCGATGAAACCATTCTCGCACATACCAATCTCGCGGAATTCAATCGTTTCCTGCAAGAAAAGGAGAATGAGGCTCTGCTCGACCGCATGGTAATCATCAAGGTGCCATACGCTCTGTCCTATCGAGACGAGGCTCGGATCTACAAGAAGCTGATCTACGGCGCCCCCGCTTTCCGCAATACGCATCTCGATCCGCACGTGCTGCATTTGGCTGCCGTATTCGCCATCCTCACCCGGCACACCAAACCGGAACGTGAGGGCCTGGATCTGCCGAAGAAGGTGCGCATCTTTGCCGGAGAGGCGGTGGAAGGCTTCTCGGAGACCGAGGCGGCGCGGCTCAAGGCCGAATCGCCGGACGAAGGCTTGAGCGGCGTGAGTCCGCGATTCGTCATCAATGCGCTTTCAACGGCGATCACACGCGGCAACTCGCACAGCCTCACCAGCATGGAGCTGCTGCTCGCGATCAAAGATGCCATCGAGAGCGACGCGCGCATGGACGCGAAGCAGAAGAAACTTTGGTTCGACCACTTGGTGACGGCTCGTAAGGAATTCTACAACCGTTGGGTCAAAGAGGATGTGCACCGCGCACTGTTCGCATCGTTCCAAGATGAGGCACAACAGCTGCTCGAAAAGTATCTTGACGAGATCGAGGCATCCCTCGATCAGCGCAAGGTCACCGATCCGATGACGGGCGAGAATCGCGCACCGGATGAACGATTTTTACGCTCAGTCGAGGAAAAAATCAAAGTCTCGGAATCTGGAAAGCAGTCTTTCCGACAGGAAGTAATCCGAAAAGCCATGGTTGCCTTCAAAGCCGGAGAGAAATTTCGTCTCGCCAGCCATGCGCGCGTGCGGGAAGCCATAGAGCAATACTTATTCGAGGAGCGCCGCGACGTGCTGCGGCTGGTGACCTCCACGGCCCGGCCCGATGACGACGCACGCCAAAAGATATCCGTCGTTCAAGAGCGGCTGGTAAAGGAATATGGATATGACGAACATAGTGCTCAAGAGGCCTTGAACTACGTCACGACGCTGTTGTCTCAGGAGTAGCGTGAACCATGGCTCACCTAACGCAAGCGGTGTACCAATGAGCTCGGAACCTCCCGGAAGCGTGTCCCCCGGCGATCCCAACGCCGTGAACGACTGGTACGAGCTCTTCTCCCGGGGTTCGCGGGACTGGCTCCGGCACAGCGACAAAATTCGAGAAGCCGTACGGGAGCACTTGCCGCAGATCGTTGCCGGCTCCGACATCATCAACGACGGTGCGCGCACGGTCAGGGTACCGGTGCGCATGCTCGAACACTATCGCTTTCGGCTGCGGCCCGATGCCGAGCCCCAGGGCGTCGGTCAGGGATCGGCCAAGCCCGGCGATTTGTTGGGCCCCGCCAAAACAGGCAACAAACAGGGCGGGAAAGGCGCCGGAGGTACCGATCGAGGCGGGACCGAGCTGTTGCTCGAATTCAAGATCGACGACATCATCGATTGGATGTGGGAAGAACTGCGACTGCCGAACCTGCAGCCGCGCGTCGGGCAATCGGATGAATCCGAATGGAAACGCGAGGGCTGGGACAAGCGCGGGGCGCGATCCCGACTGGATCGCCGTCGCTCCCTCAAGGAATCGGTCAAACGTCGAGCGCGCGAGTCATCCACACCCACCTTCATCGATGAGGATCTTCGCTTTCGTCAACTGGCCCGCCGTCGACAGCCGGCGATGCGCGCCGCGGTGTTCTTCCTGCTGGACGTATCCGCGAGCATGACGGAAGGAGATCGGCAGTTGGCGAAGACGTTCTTTTTCTGGGTGGCCGCCGGACTGCGCCGTGAGTATCGCTCCGTCGACATCGTGTTCGTCGCGCATACCACCGACGCTTGGGAGTTCAGCGAATCCGATTTTTTCAAGGTCAGCGGCAGCGGCGGCACCGTCGCATCGGCAGGATTGAGCAAGGTGCAGGAGATCATGCAAACGCGCTTCGATCCGGGAAGCTGCAATGTCTACCTGTTTTACGCCTCGGATGGCGACAACGCCGTGGACGATCGCGAGCGCGCTCGAACCGAACTGGAAGGCATCGCGAAAGCGTCGCGCTATGCCGGCTACGTCGAGATATCGACGGGGCTGCGCAGCAGTCAAAGCGAGACTTCCCGGCTCTATGACGCGGTGGGGGCCATGGGTTTGTGCAGCGGCCGATGTTCGATCAGGGATTCGAGCGATGTGGCGACCGCGGTACGTCACTTCTTCACGATCGAATCGCAAGCAGCCGGGGCCGGTGCGACACCGGGAAGTGAGCCGTGAAGCCTGATTGGCGCAGCCATCTACCCCAACTCGAAGATCTCGCCCGTGGGCTCGGGCTGAATTGGTCCCCCGTCATATTCGAAGCGGTGCCCGACAGCTTCATGACCGAGATTGCCGTCTACGGACTGCCGGTTCGCATGCCCCACTGGTCGTTCGGCGCGCGCTACATCTATCAGCTGTTACAGCGACATATGGGTTATTCGCGGCTGTTCGAAGTGGTATTTCCCGGCAATCCGGGCCGCGCATACCTTGCATCCAGCAATGGTCAGGCAGATAACATCCTGGTGGCGGCGCATGTCCTCGGGCATGCGGACTTCTCGAAGAATAACCTATTGTTTCAGCGCTCGCAGGAACAAGGTAGCGAGCACATCATCGAGCATGCCGCGAGCCATGCGAGGCAAATCGAACGGGACATCGAATCCTACGGATTCAATGCCGTGGAAAAGGTGCTCGACGCCGCTCTTTCCCTCGAGCAGTACATCGATCTCGATCGCGGCCTGCGGCGCGAGAACTACCCCGAATACCTGGCGGGCGCGACGCCCGCCTCGGACGATGCATTCCGCTCCCGGTTTGCGACGCTCGACGTCGACGAAAAGGCACTTCCGAACGCGAGAAAACTGCGTGCCCCGCTGCCCCCGCATCCGGAGCGGGATCTGTTGTGGTTCATTGCAACTTACGCACCCGAAATGGAAAGCTGGGAACGAGATATATTTTTGGCGGTGCGCGCCGAATCGTTCTATTTCTACCCGGTGTACGCGACGCAGATCATGAACGAGGGCTGGGCGTCGTACTGGCACGCGCGGCTGCTGCGTGAGGCGGATTTCATTGCCCAGGATACCTATTTGGATGCGATCAAATGCCATTCCGATGTGGTTCGCCCGGTAGCGGCCGAGGAACAAATCGCGTTGGCCGTCAATCCCTACCATTTGGGATTCACGTTGTGGGAAGAGATCATCAAGGAGGGGGGCATCGACGCGGCGCGTCGAATCATGAGCGAAGATGATGACTTCAGTTTTCTCCGTAACCACCTGACCCGTGAACGGGCGGCGGACATGGGCCTGTTTCGATTTCAGAAGCAATCGAACGGTCCGGTGAAGGTGCTTGCCGAGAACATCGACGAGTTGCGAGAAACGCTGCTGGGCGAGAAATACAACTTCGGCGCCCCGCGTGTCTCGGTGGCGGAAGTCCGCAGCAATGGAACACTGGTGCTCGAGCACGACAGCGACATCGACAAACGCGGCCTCGATACCGAGCGCGCGCGAAAAGTGCTCGAATACGTGGTCCACGTATGGCGGCGCCCCGTGGTGTTGAGGACGGTCGATGCGTCGTCCAAGCCCGTCGAGATTCTGACGGAGCCCGGCGCCGCTTAGCCCACTCCATCGCTTAGCTTCGCATTCAATCGATGCACCTGCCTGAAGGCAACACCCCGGCGACCACTCCCGTCGCGGGCGCGCATGCCCGCTCCGCGGGCGAAGTCCTGCGAGCTTTCCTCAAATTGGGCCTGATGTCTTTCGGCGGACCGGTGGCTCATATCGGCTACTTCCGTGCGGAATTCGTCCTGCGCCGCCGCTGGATCGACGATGCCACGTTTTCGGACTTGGTGGCGCTGTGTCAATTCTTACCCGGCCCTGGGAGCAGTCAACTCGGATTCTCCATCGGTTTGCTGCGGGCCGGTTATTGGGGCGGCCTGGCAGCGTGGAGCGGATTTACGCTGCCTTCCGCGCTCGCGCTGGTACTGGTTGCCTATGGAGCAGATACCGCGGTGGGCCCACTTGCCATGGGACTGGTACACGGCCTGAAATTGATTGCAGTGGCGATCGTCGCGCAAGCGGTGTGGGGTATGGCGCGAACACTATGCCCCGACCGGCAGCGCGCATCCATGGCTGCGCTGGCGGCAATCGTGGTGTCGATGAGCGCGTCGTCGCTCACTCAGATCGCGGTACTGCTGTCAGGCGGCATCGCGGGGTTTTGGCTATGCCGCGCGTCCATAACCGCATCGGCGGGGGCGATTGCCGTACCTGTCTCTCGACGCGCCGGCAAAACATCGCTGGTCATATTCTGCCTCTTGCTGGTCGGCCTGCCCGTGCTGGGCAGATTCGGGTCGTGGCGATCGGTGGCGCTGTTCGACGCGTTCTACCGCTCGGGTGCACTGGTTTTCGGCGGGGGTCACATCGTGCTCCCCTTGCTGCGCAATGCCTTCGTGACGACGGGGTGGATAACCGATGATGCTTTTCTAGCCGGCTACGGGGCCGCGCAGGCGGTCCCCGGTCCGCTGTTCACGTTTGCCGCGTACCTAGGCGCCGTCCTGGCACCCTCGGAGCATCGCATGGCGGGCGCCCTGCTGGGACTGGTGGGCATTTTTCTGCCTGGCATGCTGATCCTCCTGGGCGCTTTACCCTTTTGGGGCGAATTCCGCGCCCGCGCCGACGCCCAAGCCGTGGTGCGCGGCATCAACGCCACCGTCGTCGGTCTACTCGGTGCGGCGCTTTACCACCCCATATGGACCAGTTCCGTCAAAACCGCGGGCGACTTCAGCGTGGCACTCCTCGGCTTTGTGCTCCTGACCGCGTGGCGAGCACCGCCGCTGCTGATCGTCATCATGGGCGCACTGGCGGGCATGGCAAGGGCCCTTGTTTTCCAGTGATTACCGCGAAGCAACATTCGCGCCCTCCCGCTCGAACGCCGCACACTATTAAAGAATCAGATTGGCCTGCCGTAGAGCTGGTAGACCTATTCGAGCCGACAAATCACGGAGGCACGTCGGGCTACCACCCCACCAAGGACCAACAATGCCTGCCATTGCCAAAGCAATTCTCAATCTATTGACCGCTCGGCATCGGACCGACTCGACGCCTGCGCTGTCCGCCCAGCCAATACCGGCGGCACCGACTGAGCGCGCGTCCGCTGCCCACCAGGCCGCCGAAATCGCAAAAGTCTTGGAGCTGGAGGCGAAGACCGCTCTGCTTGCCAAAGCAATGGCCGTAGCTGAATACGCGTCCGATGGTTCCGTCATCACGGCAAATCAGAATTTCCTGAACGCGTTCGGATTCACATCGGCCGAAATGCAGAACAAATCGTACGGCGAACTGGTCGCGACCGCCGATCGAGGGGACCATCCGGCATTCTGGGCCAAACTCGCCCGCGGGGAATCCATGTCGGGTCTGTACGAGCGCGTCGGCAAAGACGGCCGTGCCGTGTGGATGCAATCCTTCTTCGGCTTGCTCTCCATGCCCGGTACCCCGGCCAAGATCATCGAGATGGCCACCGACGTGACGCAGCAGACGGTGATGTCTCGGCAGCTGCAGTCTGCCGTCCACGAAATACAAAGGGTGGTGAAGATGTCGGTGGACGGCGATCTCGTGGCGCGGGTTCGAACCGACGATATGTCCGGTGAATTTATCCACCTATGCAACGATGTGAACAAAGTTCTGAACGCGCGAATGGTGCTGATCAAACGCGTGAAATTGCTGACCGTGGAGGTTCGATCGGCCGCGGAAGAGATATCGAAAGGAAATACCAGCCTGTCGCAGCTGACGGAAGGACAAGCGGCCAGCGTGGAGCAAACCGCGTCGTCGATGGAAGAAATGACCGCGACGGTGCGGGCAACCGCCGATAACGCGGCACAGGCCGCCCAGTTCGCATTGGCCGCTCGACAGCAAGCCGAGGCCGGCGGCGAGGTCGTGGGAGCCGCCGTGCTGGCCATGGGGCAGATCAATAGTTCGTCCAAAAAGATCGCCGATATCATTAGCGTGATCGACGAAATCGCATTCCAGACCAATCTGTTGGCGTTGAACGCGGCCGTCGAGGCGGCGCGCGCCGGTGAGGGGGGCCGCGGCTTCGCCGTCGTGGCCAGCGAAGTGCGCAACCTGGCGGGCCGCAGCGCGACCGCTGCGAAGGAAATCAAGTCGCTGATCCAGGACAGCGTGAATAAAGTCCATGACGGCACCAAGCTCGTCGACGCCTCCGGCAAGACCCTCGCCGACATCGTTGCGGCGGTCAAGAAAGTGACCGACATCGTATCGATGATCGCTTCCTCGACCTCAGAACAGTCCGTGGGCATCGATCACGTCAACAAGGCCGTAACGCACATAGACCAGGCCACCCAACAACATGCGGCTTTGGTCGAACAGACGGCGGCAGCCAGCCAAGCCATCGTCGACCAGGTGCAGGAACTGCATAGTGTGATCGGCCACTACAAAGTGGATGCCGATGAACCCACGGCGCGCCGCGCCAGGCAAGCCGCCTAACCGACCGACCACCGGGCCAGGCATCGCCTAACCGACCGCCAACCGCGGGGTGTGACTTCGTGGCTGGCGTGACTTCGCGGGCGGCGACCTAGGTCACCCAAGACGGCCGCGCCGCGCGTAGCCTGGGATTCGCGAATCCGGACGCTTGCAGGGCTCCCTTCGGGGTTTATACTGCGGCGATGATCAAGTCGCTCATTGATTCGGTGGCCGACTCCACCCTGCACCGCGACCGGGACCGCTTCCATCTCGCCATAGCGCGCTTGATCCGCGACTATCTCGACACTGCCAACGTGTCGCTATATCGCCTGGTGGATGAGGGGAGCGTCACGCGCGTGGTTCCCGAGGACCCGTCGCTCGATGCGCCCTATAGATTTCAGCCTGGCTCTTCGCTGGATGCGGCGAGATTTCCGGCGCTGAGCGATATGCCGACGTCGTGGCAGGACTGCGTGCGAGAACATCGAATCGTGCAAGACCCGCAGAGCGGGGGTACGACTTGCGCGGTTCTACCGATCGAGTCGGAGCGCGACGTGGTAGGGCTATTGGTGGTCGAATGCGCAAATCAGCTTCAAACACGCGAATTGGAGTTCGTCGGCGCCATATTGCGTATCGTAAAAAACCATCTGTCCTTGCTCGACTATGGCGAGCGCGACACCCTCACCGGCATGTTGAATAGAAAGACCTTCGAATCCACCTTCGAAAAAGTGCGGCACCGCCTGCGCGAGACCGGCGGCAACTCGAAGGACGCCGAGCCCAGCTGGCTGGGGCTCATCGACATCGACAAATTCAAGTCGGTCAACGATACCTACGGCCATCTGTTCGGCGACGAGGTGCTGCTACTGATCGCCCAAATCATGCAAAGAAGCTTCCGCGGTGCCGATCAGATATTTCGATTCGGCGGCGAGGAGTTCGTGGTCGTGCTCGATCACGCCACGACGGCCGGAGTGGAAATCGCCTTCGATCGGTTGCGGGCAACCGTCGAGCAGTTCGCGTTTCCGCAGGTGGGGCGCGTGACCATCAGCCTCGGGTACTCGGAGATATTTCCGAACGACAATCCCACCACCTGTGTCGAGCGCGCCGATGCGGCGCTCTACTATGCCAAGCACCATGGAAGGAACAACATCCGCCACTATGAGGCCTTGGTCGCGACGGGCGAGCTGATCGTCAAGAGCGACGGAGAAGAGGCCGAGCTGTTTTGATCGACGCGCCGGTCGGGTCGACCAGCGCGCCGATCAGTTGAAGATGCCCATCTATCCCTGCGTGCCGATCAGTTCGACCGGCGAGCCGATCAGTGGGCCCTGCACACCGATCAGTTAGACCTGCACATCGGTCGATGGGGCCTTCGCGCCGGTCGGTTCGACCGACGCGCCGATCGGTTCGACCAGCGCGCCTATCGGTGGGACCTGCGCGCCGGTCGGTTCGAGATACAGTAGCCGATCAGTTCGACATGCACGTCCAAGCAGCGGAAGCCGTGTCCGGGAGCGTGACCAAGAGGGTCGTGTAGCTAGCACTGCCCTGCATCGATCCGCTGGTAGCGCTCCCGTCGTCGTATGACACGTCGATCTGCTGCGCAGCCTTGTTGGGCAGTCCATGCCAGCACACCGCAGTCGGCGCCACGAACGCGGCGGGCATGCCGGTGCCAGCAGTCGCGTTGAGGGTTACGACCCCGCCCAAGGGGTGCTGCGCGGACATCGTGCCCTGACCGGTGATGAAGCCCGAGAGGCGCAGGTGGTAATTCGCCTGGCAAACTTCCAAGGTTGGCGTGATTACCGGCGTGAGGCATTGATTGTTGCCGCCGTCGATGAAGCCGTTGCCGTTGCCGGCGGTAATCGCCGGCTGACCGGCAGGAACAATGAAGCCGCGCGTGGTCGCATTGGGGTCATCGCCCGGCAGCGCCTTGTAGCGGTCCTGGTAGCCGTACATGGCCGCGGTGTACTGGCGGTAGTTGTCGTAGGTGGATTTGACCTTCTGGTTGTAGATCAATTCCTGGCCTTTCAGGACTCCGCCCAGCAGCAGTCCGATAATGACCAGTACGATCGCGATCTCGACCAGGGTAAAACCTTGTTGGTGCTTTTTGACAGTAAACATTCCGTGCTCCTGAATTGGTGGGCGCTTTGTTGAACTTCGCCTACCGGGTTTAACGGCGCGGAAGGGAAAACCTGAATGTAATGTCTGTCACAAATTAGGGTGTTGCAGTGCCGCTAGTGTCAGGGAGCCCGCACGGGGGCCTGCACGGGAACCGGCACGGGTGCCTGCACCGCGGGAATGCGTGATTCCAGGAATTTGAGTTCCGCCGGTGAGCGAATCTGTCCGGCGTCAATCAGCCCGCCCAGGATGGCCCTGGCGTCCGCGGCCTGGCCTAGATCGGCGTGCAGCAAGAGATCCATTTGGCGCACCCAAGTCGGTGCCGTGGGATCGGTGACCTGGGTGCGCAGCGCCGCCGCATAGTACTCGGCCAGAGCATTGTCCTTCAGCACGTGTCGTGCCACGTACACCGCATGCACCAGCCAGGGCCAGCGTTGATTGGGTTGTTCCCCGAAGCGTAGATACACCCAATCGAGCATCATTCTGCGCTGCTCCGGGCTGCCGGTTTCGCCGAAGTGACGCGAGGCCAACAACAGGGGATAGCCGGTCCCGGGATCGAGATTGGTGGCGAGGTCTAGCCAGCGAATGAGCTCCGGGCGGTCGATATCCGCCAGCGGAGTCACCCGCCCCAAGGGCACATTGAAATTCTGAAGAAACAAATTGACCAGATAACCCGCAAGTACGTTCTCGCCCAAGGCCGCGGCCCGCACGGCCGCCGCCGGCGGCGGTGTGCCGAGATCGTGTACATCGGTCCATGCCGGCGGGTAGTGGCGCTGGAATGCCACGTTGGCCGCCAGTAAGGCACAAAGCAGCATCCAGGCGGGAACTCGGGCCGCGACGCTGCGCATGGTCAAAACTGTTTGCGCCGCAACTCGATGCCGGCCACCGCGCCCAGCAGGGCGACGTAGATCACTCCCTGCAGAATATCCGGCCCAAAGCGGATGGCGCCGCCGGCAAGCCATGCCGTGTCGGCAAAACGGTCCATGCGCGGCAGCAAATATCCGGCGAGTTGCACATAGCCCGCGTCGAACCGGTCGAGCAGCGAGCCCTCGGTTGCCCCCATATTCTTGCCGAGCAGCACCAACATGAAGCCGATCCTGGCAAACAGGTACAGACAGCCGTAAGCGAGCACGGCGGTAACGATCCGCCCTAGGGTTAGCGCCAACAGCAGTGCGAGACTGGCGACCACCACCGCTTCGGCCGCGAAACTCATGGTCCACGCCAGCCGTCCCGGGGTGTCGGAAAATCCCAGCAGCGGCAGCCCAGCCGCAATGCCACAGAGTATGGACACGCCGCTCCAACCCAGCCACTTGCCGAGCGCGTATTGCATGCGGGTCAGGGGCAGCGCGAGGAAATTGTCGATGATGCGTTCATTGAGATCGCGCACGGTGTTGGCGATGATGGCCTGCCCCAAAATCAACACCAGGGCGAGGCGCACCAGCACCGCGTATGTGACCACGGTGGCACGCTCTTGATCGGTGAGCACGATTCGGTCCATGAACAGCGCGAGGGAAAGGGCCATGGCGATGGCGGCCAGCGCCGCCTTGCCCACGGCCGTGCGTCTTGCCTCCAGCAATGTTAGGCGAGCGAGTCCGAGCACGACGCGCGGCACCGGCGGCATCAGGTTACCTGCCCTGCCATGTCTCGACTCACTGAACCTGCCAGGCGAGCATCAGCTTGTCGGCCACGGTGCCCCAGGACACCCACGATACGACGTCGTCGAATCGGCCGGCCGGCGCAGCAGCGCCTGAGGGGTCGCGCATGACGAACGCTCGCGCAATGGCCGGAGCGCCGAGCTGCGTTGAGTTTTGTTTCTCATCGGCCGAATTGCCAATGGCATCGTTGCCGGTAGGACCTTGGGACCAGAGCACGGCAACGGCATTGAGCGCCAGAGAGTTCGCAGCGCTACCGCAGCGATTGCCGACACCAATCATACCCGTCGACGAGCGGCAGACGAACAATCCATTGTTGTTGATGACGGGGGCCGTTGAGGAGATGGCCGTTCCGACCGCTGCGCGCGTGGCTCCACCCAGCGACTGAGTGGTGAGCGCATAGGGCTGCGTTCCAACCAGCAGCGCCACCGAGTAGCGGATGGCTCGTGGGTAACTCACGGCACCGGAATTATCGCTGACACTGCCGTCGGCCCAACCATCGTCGAGCAATCCATTGGCGTCGAGATTGGGAAGGCCGAGCGTCACGGCGGGCAAAAAGCCGGCCGCCGCGCTGCAGATACCCGGGCCGGTGGTCGATTCCAGGCCGTTGCTGCCCACCAGCGCCGGACAGGGAAGCCGCCCATTCGCCACCACGAAAGCGGTCAGCGCTTGGTTCGCCTGCTCGAGCGTGCTGCGTGTATCCAATAAATGGCGCTGCTGCAATTCCTGCGACAGGGAGACCACGAGGCCGGTGAGTACCAGTCCCAGGATGACCATGGAGATGGCAACCTCGATCAAGGTGAATCCACGGGCATGCTGTCTCATAGGATTCCGTACATGCGGTCATTGTAGTTCGCCGTGGTCGGCGTTCCCGCAGCATCGAACGGCGGACCGGCGATGTTGGTGGTGCTGTCGAGAAAATCCCTTAATGACCCGCTCCCCACGGGCGGCGGCGCCGGCGCCTGTGCCGTGCCCTTCGATGCAGCGTAAGGTGCATTCTGAATGGCTCGGCCGGAGCTGAACAATACCGCATTGTATCGCGTGGCGGCGCTCCCCAGTCGCAGAGTGGGATTGAGGCAACGACCCAGCACGGGCGCGCCGGCGACGCAGCCCGAGTCCACTGCGTAAATGAAATACGAACCCCAGCCCGCGGCTGTGTACCACGTGGGAAAAGTCAATGTGCCGCCACAGTTCGTCGCGGTCGAGGCCGGTAGCAAGCCGAAGCGCGACTGCGGCGACGTGCAGGTGGTCCCCAGGGGCGCGGATGGATTGGACGGGTTGTCGCCGGAGTAAGGCAGGTAGCCGTTAGCGGCGCGAAATTGGCTGAGCGTCTGGAGCGCGACCAGACGCGCGCGTTGTTCCATGGCCTCGAAATACTCGCTGGCCGTGATGTAGATCAAGCGATCATTGAAGGCGAACGGCTGCCGATAGTAGGACGGCGGCGGACCCAAACCGGTGCTCGGGGGCGCGTTGACGAAGGTCCACGCCGAGCCATTGGCGACGGTATAGGTCGCATTGTTGTAGGTTCCGAGAACGCAGGGCGCCGGGCATGCGCCCGCAATCGTCAGGCCCTCGAGATAGGCCGCCGGTGAGCGATCGTTGGGCGCCACGCGTTGCTGCGCATTGTTCACCGGCGGTCCCGGTAGGATCAACACGATGGCCACTTCCGACGACAGTACATTGCCGCGATTGTCGACCACGTTGAGCCAGGGAAACGGCACCGGCGTGCCGCAGCCGCCGGTGGTGTAGTTGCTGCTCAGCATGAGCGGATTCAAATTGGCGAGGCCGAGGCAGTTAGCGCTGACGACCAGATTGGCCGAAACGAACATCCAAGGGATTTCACCTTCTTGGTCATCCGGCGTGCTCGGACCGGGGAGTCCGTAGCTCAGCCAAGGAAGGCGGCCGAAGCAGCGCACGTTGAGCGGTGTTCCATAGGTATTGGGATCGATCAACGGCTGGCCGGGTACCCAGGTGCGCGTCGCGCATCCGGGATTACCAAGCGGGTCTTGTTTACTGAGCCCATCGTAGGTAGACCCTGCCGATATGGGTAAATCGGGCGTGAGAGAAATCTGTCCCAGGCGCCGGCCCGGATAAGGATCTACGCTGGGACTGGGATTTACCCCTGGATTGGCGGCGTGGGCGAGAATGGCTGCCTTGGCATCGATGAGCGTCTGAAACCCACGGTCGGTGGACGAGTTGCGTAGCTGCCAGAGGGTCAATCGAGGCGCGAGCGCGATGGTGAGAATCACGATAAGCGTGATGATCATCAATAGAGCAGCCGCTCCGCGCTGGCGACGGCGCCCTACTCCTGCCGTGGAACGTTTGGTGTCCATCGGATGGCTCCGCGCTCAGCGCCGAGTCACGGACCCGGGACGCAACAGATCCTCGATGGTCCCATTGCGGTCGATGGACTCGCCGGGCCGCATCATGCGGGTTCCCTGTTTGTCGTCGCGAAGCCATACATTGCCGTTGCGGTCGGTCCACACCGATTTGTTCATGGCGGAATTCTCGACCGTGGCGCCGTTGATCCACACGGCGCGGCCCCGAGTGCTGGAACTCACGGCGCCGTTGACGACGCGGCGGTCGGCCGCTGCCGCAGGGCTCGGCTCGTGTGCAGCTGGCGTTTCGCGCGGCGCGACGGCGTGACGACTACGCCTTTCGCCCGGCGAAAAAAAGATCCTGCCGACGCGTGGCTTGGCGCTTGACCGCAGCGCATGCTCCGCATTGCCGTCCGGTTGGTTCGCATCTCCTCTGGACGGCAGGAGCAGTAGCCCCGATACCAGCCAGAGCGCAAGCGCGAGACACGGCACGCCGCGGAAGGTACTGCCGGATGCGTGAGCATTGCGGAATGCGTGGGCGTGCATGACGTTAAGTTCCCGCCGAGTTGGCCGCGAGATCGGCGTTGCCCGCGCTGAATTCGTACCAGATCAAGGCGCAGCGCACGGCGAGCACGGCGTCGCCGCCCGGTTTGAGACCGCCACCGCTCGGCGTGGGACTACTTCCGGTCGACTCGCTATGGCGGACCAGCGAACAGCCTTCCTGAGCCGCCGTGCCCGGTAGCCGGCTTCCGATGGAACTCATGAGATCGGCGAACTCGTCCTCGTCCGCCACGGTAGCGGAAAAGTCGAGCCGATGCGAAGTCACATGAAAAGCGCTGAGTTCGGCAGTCTCGGGTCCCGCGTACGGCACGTTCTTGCCGATCACGTAACCATCGATCTCGCCGAAGGCCATTCTGGGAATCGCCGCTTCGAACCAGTCGCCGGCGACCGCGCGGTCGAAACGCACGGTGAGGCCTTCGCGGATCAGGAGGTTGTATCGGTCTCGATATTTCGCGAGCAGTTCACGGTGTGCATTTGCAGTATCGAGTCGCGCTCTGGCGCTCTGGACGTGCTGCTCGGCCATCACCCCGCGATTTTCCGCGGCCGTGCGCCGTGAGTTCATGAATCCCACCATCAGCACGCAGACCACGGCCAGAGCCACGCACGATTGCAGCGTGCGGGTGAGCGCAGCCTTCGAGTAGCGGGGATGAGTAGCGGCTTTCACGATGTGCGCGCCAAGGCCGCGGGCTCGGACGGGTGCTCAACCACCGCAGGCACGGTCACTGTCACGCTGAAATCCGCTTTCGCGCCGACGCGATCATTGGGATTGCCAGCCAGGGTGCCCCCGGGCGTGACGTCGAAGGGCAGCTTCTCGATGCTTTGCCGTCCCTGCAGCTCGCGAGCCAGCGCGGTCGCAAGCCCTAAGACGGCAGCGTTCGCATCCGACTTCAAGAGGTTCGCGCCGATGTGTCCGCCCACTCGCAATACCATGGCATTCGGTGAAGCTGCCGATCCGTCCGCCGGCGGGCTTGCGGCCCCCGCAGGCACGGCCGCATCCGCGTAGGACCATTCCAGCAGATCCACATGGAGATCGGAGAAGGCTGCCAGCGCCGCGGCGGTCCGCTGCATTAGGCCGTAGGCATTGATGCTGCGCGCGAGCAATCGATCGCGTGTTTGCACGGCGGCGCGCAGCTGTTCCGGCTCCAGCGTGGTTTTCGGCAGCGCACCCTCGATGACGGCCGCGTTGGCGCTCACGTGATCGGCAATCAATTCGGCGGTGGCGGCAAGAGCCGACTTTTCGCGGACCACGATTTCCGTAAACGCCAGATAGCCGGTACTGACCAGTACCGCCGCCGCGGTGGCCGCGAGCGCACCGCGCCGCTGGTTCGCGCGCCGGCTGGGGTGCGCCAAATCGAGCCCCGCGGCGCAGCCCAAACCGTGCTCGCGCATCGCCGCGTGGTTGAACATGAGCCACGCCGCATTCGCGTCATCCAGAAGCGCGGCGGGAGCGCTCGGAACCAGTTCGCGTGGGCGCAATTGGATCAGCTGCGCGGTCCTGAGGTTGTTGCCGGGCACGGTGAGGGCGATCGACGATGGCTGCGCGTCGATCACTGCAATGTGCAGCATGCGATGGCGGTTCTCCACGCCCCACAGCCGGGCCATGGTCAGATATTGCAGGGTCTTGTCGATTTCCTGTCCCACCAGCGCCTCGCCGGCAGTGGAGTAGGCGCAGAGCCGCGAGAAGCGCAAGCCCGATGGCGAAACGAACGCATGGCGATATCCCGCGGCGGTGCGGATGACGATCAGCGCGTCCGAGGCTCCAGGCAGCTTCAGATGCGCCAACAGCGCCGGCATGAGCGTACCCAGACTGTACAGGCCCCGCACATTCAGCGCGCGCTGCTCGAGCGCATGCAGCCAAGGCTCCAGCACTTCCGGGTTGACCAGGGCGTACAGGATGCGCGTAGTGGTCGGCGAGCGACGCCGGACCAGTTTGCGCAAGAAGGCGTACGGGCGCGATCGATGCGGCACCACGGCGCGGTAGCGCGTGGATCGGTAACGCTGTCCCATCTTACGGGACAACAGCAGCTGCATGTCGCGGCCCGACAAGGTTGGAACGGTTTCCGCCTGGTAGGCTTCCGCCTGAGTGTCGGTCATCACGAAGTAGCGGTCATGCGGATACCGCTCCAGATGCGCCGCGAATTGCTGCACACCTTGTTCGAGAAGGTCACGGTCGCGCGAATAATCGCGGGGTATCGGGACGCTCGCCAGCAGTTCGAGCCCGCTGCTCTGCTCGCGGTAGCACGCCAGCGCGGTTGCGGTGATGTAAACGTAATGGTTGCAAGCTCTCATGTCTTGAGCTTCGAGATGGTGTCGTAGAGTGGGCCGAGCATCGAGAGAATGAGCCAGCCCAGTATCGAGCCCATGAACACCGTCAGCACCGGTTCGATGATGGCCTGTAGACTTTCGATGGACTCGGCGATCTCCCGATCGTAGAAATAGCCCACGTTGGCGAGCGATCGATCGAGTTCGCCGGTGATTTCGCCGATGCGCAGCATTCTGAGCACTAACCTGGGGAAAAGCTTGGCTTGCTCGAAAGACTCGGCAATGGTCAGACCTTCGGCGATCCGTGCCTTGCACTCGAGCACCGCCTTGGTGATCACACGGTTGCCCGCGGCGCCCGCGGCCAGGTCCAGGGCGGCGAGTACCGGAACGCTGGACGCATATAGCATGCCGAGAGTCGCGGCAAATCGGGCGAGCGCGATCTTTTTCAGAGTCGACCCCACCAGCGGCAGCCGCAGCTTGAGGCCGTCCAGATCCGTGCGCAATCCCTCCGATGCGTAACGCAGTACCAGGAGTACCGTTATGCCGATTGCCGCGGGTACGACCAGCAATACCCACCATTGATGGACCAGAAAACCGGAGATACCCAGCAGGATCTTGGTTTGCAGCGGCAATTGACCGCCCGACATGGAACGGATGAAACCGGACAACTGCGGCACCAAATAGATCATGAGAAACAGGAATACGCCGGTGATCACCGTCAGACCGAACATCGGATACATGAGCAGCTTTTTCAATCCGGCACGCAACTCATCCCCCCACTTGAGCGCGTCGGCCAGTTTCTGGAATGTGTCCGGAATGTTGCCGGAGTGTTCGCCGGCGCGAACCAGGGCGACGAAGGTTTGATCGAACAGTTTCGGGTAGGCGGCAAGCGCATCGGCTAGACCCGTACCGGACTGGATGGCCTCGACGATGGCACCCAGGATGGCTCGGAAGCGAGGATGCTCCACCTCGTCAATGAGGTCTTTCAATCCATCCAGCACCGAGATGCCGGCTCGTGTCACTTGCGCGAGGTGCAAGCAGAATGTAATGAGATCCTTCGGTTTGGCCGCACCGCCCCACGCCGCGAACATCGATGCCGTTGCGCTCGCACCGGCCTCGATCAATTCCAGTTGAACCTGTTTCAGGCGAGCTTCGAGGTCGGGCAAGTTGAGCGCTTCGGTTCGTCCCGTGCGCACCTGTCCGGATTCGCTTACTGCTCTGTAGCGATAGATCGGCATACCAAGCTCAGTGCGTCTCGAGCGACGTGAGGTCGATGGTGCGCGCGATTTCGTTCAGCGTGGTCGTGCCGTCGAGCACGCGGCGGATCGCGTCGTGGGCCAACGAACGTGCGCCCTTCTCGGCCGCGACCGTACGCAATTCGCGCAGCGTGGCGCGGCGTGCGACCAATTCGTCGAGATCGGCATCGAAACGCACCACTTCCATGAGAGCGATTCGCCCGTGGTATCCCTGCTGCTCGCAGTCGTCACAGCCCACCGCCTCATACAGGGGTTCGGGGTTTCCGGAATCGAGTCCGAGCAAGCGTCTTTGGGCAGGATTCGGCTGGTAGGCTCGTTTGCAGACTCTACACAATCGGCGCACCAGGCGCTGCGCGATCACGCCAATCATATTGCCGGCGAGAATTTCCGGGTTCAATCCCAAGTCCAGAAGCCGCGCAAGAGCGCCCAAGGCGGAGTTGGTGTGCAAGGTGCTGAAAACCTGGTGACCGGTCATGGCGGCGCGCAATGCCATGGAGGCGGTTTCCGAATCACGGATTTCTCCCACCAAGATGATATCGGGATCCTGGCGCATCATGGAGCGGATGCCCGAGGCGAAATCGATCTTGAGACCCTCTGCCAGACTGGTCTGCCGAATCATCGGCATGGGATATTCCACGGGATCTTCGAGCGTCATGATGTTGACGCCCTCGGTGTTGAGCGCACCCAAAATGGAGTAGAGCGTGGTGGTCTTGCCGCTGCCGGTGGGGCCGGTGACCAACAGTATTCCCTCGGGGCGCGTAATCATGAGCTGCAGCGCTTCGTATTGGTCGGGCGCGAGGCCCAGAGCGTCGAGCGCGACCAGGCTTTGTACTTTGTCGAGAATGCGCAGAACCACATTCTCGCCGTAGGTCGTGGGTTGCGCCGCGACGCGGAAGTCTATGTAACGACCCTGCAAGTGCAGACTGATGCGGCCATCCTGCGGGGCACGCGACTCGGCGATGTTCATGCCGGACATGACCTTGATGCGCACCAACATGGCGGACCAATACTTCGAGTGCAGGGCGCGGATTTGCCGCAGCACCCCGTCGATGCGGTACCGTATGCGCACGAATCCCTTCTCGGGTTCGAAATGAATGTCGCTGGCACGGCGCGATACCGCGTCACCGACGATGGCATCGATCAGCCGCACGATGGGTTGGGTGTAGCCGCCATCCGAGGTGGTCAAACTCTCGTAGTCAACCTCGCCGGTCTCGATCTCGTGCAAGATGCCGTCGATCGACAATTCGTGGCCGTAGAACCGATCGATGGCCCGCGTGACTTCGGCCTCGGAGGAAATGCGTGCTTCGGCGGTAAATTCGCCATGCAGCATCTCGTTCAATTGGTCCAGAACCACGACATTGTTCGGATTGCCCACCGCCACGGTGAGCACGCGGCGTGTGCGGTCGAGCGCCACAGGCAATACGCTGAAGCGGGTGGCGAAGCTCTTCGGCACCAACGCCAGCGCAGCAGGATCGGCAACCACGCGGGACACATCGATGTCGCTTTGGCCGAGATTCTCGGACAGCGCCTCACGGAGTGTGGCCTCACTGACGAATCCGAGTTTGACCAGGGTCTTACCGAGCGGCTCGCCGTTGCGCTTTTGTTCGATGAGCGCAATCCTGAGCTGATCGTCGCTCAGAATGCCGCGTTCGCGTAGAATCTTTCCGAGCTGGCGGCGCGGAGCGGCAATGGTGACGGCAGCGGGGCTGGCGTTCACGGCGCCTCCGCAGCGATGGCTGGCCGCGCCGCAAGGTGCGCCTGCAGTTGGCCGATGCGCTGCTCGATGGCATGCACATCAATCTGGGCCGGCCGCTGTCGCGCGAACGCAAGTGCCTGCTCATAGTAGGTGAGCGCCATGGCGGTATTGCGGTTTTGATCGAGGCTTGCCGCAACATCGTAGGCCAAGTCGGGATTGCCGGGATCTTTGCCCAAGGCGGTAAAGTATTCTTGCGCGGCTTCGGTCCAGCGCGCGTCGCCTGCATAAACCCCTGCCAGCGCGGCGTGCAGCACCGGCCGGTTGCCGTTATCGCCCGCGATCAGTATTTTCAGGCGGCTTTCATTGGACTCGCTCGCCGCGACGTCGGAACTCAGCATGGCCATGGCGGCGGTGGCATCGGGGTTGCCGGGTTCGAGTCTCAGCACTTTCGCATAAGCTGCGCTCGCCACGACCGGCTTACCGTCGCGGGCCGCCGCGGTTGCTGTACCCAATAACGCGTCGACGTTGTTCGGGTCCAGTTCGAGCGCGGCAAGATACTCGGTCTGCGCGATCGTGACGTCGCCCGAGGCCAACGCCCGGTAGCCGGCCTGTACGTGTCGATCGATGGTCGAGAGGCCTTCCGATCGAGCAACCGATAGAGTGGGCTCAGTGGCGGCGCGTACCAACCTCACGGGATGAGGTATTGCGACCGTTGGGGCTGTTGGGGCTGCCGCACTTGTCGCACTTGCCGGCCTTTCCGGACTTTCCGGATTCGTCGGGGCCGGGCGCCGTGTTTGGTCCGGACGAATGTTCGGATCACCCAAATCGATTTCCGGTGCGCCGCCCGAATACGCGAATCGATCCGCCGGACGCGCCGACGCAACTTGCACCGCGTCGATGGAGGCCGCAGTGGGCGCCCCGTCCGCAGCGGCCGCGGCCGGCGGTGTCTCGCTCGTCTCTGGATAATCTACGGCAATCACGTTGGGCGAGAACAGGGACTTGGCGAGCATTCCAATGCCCGCGAGCACGACCGCTGCCACGAGCAGTAACCCGTATCTCTTCGAGCGCTGCGCCGGCGAAGGCGGCACCACCGGGGCACGCGCAGGGGTCCGCGCAGCAGGTTCCGGCACCGGCGCAACCGCCGCGGGCTCGAGACTTCGCCCCGGGGCCGGTGGGGATACATAGACCGGCGCCACCGGTACGGCTTCCGCGACGATGTCGGGTGCCGCTTCGGCCTGCGGCGTTGCTGCAGAGTCGCTGTCCGGCGCCAGCGCCAAGGAGTCGCGTGTAGTCGGCTTGACGGAGAGAAGCTCCAAGGTCGCGCGTGCGTCGAGCGGCTCTTCCTGAGATTCCGCGGCCGCTTCGGCCGCTTCAGACTCTGCGGAACTCCATTCCGTGGTCTTCAGCGCATCCAGCAGCAGGCTCACGGCGTCTCCGCCGGCGGGACCGTATTGATGAAGCCGCTCGAAACGCCGTCGCGATCTGCCAACCCCTTGTAGGCGTGATAATCGCCTTCCAGACTGGCATCGCGGATCACCACCGGCCGCAAGAAAATCACCAGCTCACTCTTGGTGTGCAGGTCGTTCTTGTATTTGAACAGATTGCCCAGCCAGGGAATCCGGCCGACACCGGGAACCTCGTCCGAGGTATTGTTCGTGGCGTCCTGCATGAGGCCGCCCATGACGGCGATGTCGCCGCTTTTCACACGCAGCAGCGATTCGATCTCGCGCGTCTGGATTTCAGGAATCTTGCTGACCACGTTCGCCTGGGCGAGCTGCGGATTGGGATCGTTGACATAGTCGATGATGCGTGAAATCGTCGGGCGCACATCCATCATCACCATCCCCGCTTCGTCGATCGAGGGTGTGACGCTCATGACGAAACCCACCGGCACGGTGGCTGGCGTGGATGTATAGGTAACCAGCGATGACGTGCCGGTCAGGCTGTTACCCGGTGTGATCTGCACCCCGATGGTGAAATAAATGCGATTGTCCACCACCTTGAGAAACGCGGTCTGATTGTTGAGCACGCTGAGCTTCGGGCTCGACAGCACCTTGACCGTACCGAAGGATTCGAGCAAGGAAACCGCAACCGACAGATTGCCGAGGAAGCTGCTCGCGTTACCGCTCACGTACTGCAACACGGCCAGGCTGGGGTTGGGGGCCGGTGTGCTGCTCGCCGGAAAGGTCAACCCGCCCGGACCGCTGCCCGGAATGCTGCCGCCGGGCAGCGGCGCGGGACCCAGCGGCTGCTGAGAGGCGGAGAAGCCGCCGCTATTGAACTTTTGCCAGTTGATGCCCTGCTGGTATTGATCCGAAAGCTGCACTTCGGCGATGGTGGCTTCGATCAGTACCTGACGGCGCGCCGAGCGCATGACTACATCCAGGAACTCCTGCACTCGCTCCTGTTGGCGTGCCGTGGCGCGCACCACCAGCAATCCGGTTTCAGGGTTCGCGATGACCAGGCTGGATTCCTTGGCCGCAGGAGTCCCCGAGGGCGAGGGCCCCGCCGGCTGTGCCGCGGTTCCGGCCACCGGGGGCGCTGCGGTTCCGGCTGCCCCGCTACGCTGGCCGTTGTTCGTGCTGATGGTGTCGCCGACCAGCGCCTTTACGTTGGCAATCAGCGTGTACCAGAACTGGTTACGCGAAATGTTGGTCAATTCGGAAGTCGAATTATTGTTCGCGGTGTCGCCTCCCGAGCCGCCACCGGACGTCGATACTGCACCGCTGGAAGCCTGGATTTGGGTGGCGATGTTGCTGGCGGACTTGGAGTTGCGCTCGATGTTGACGTAGTCGATCTTGTACTGGCGATCGAAAGGCGTATCGGGCCTGACCACGATGGTCGAATCCTTGAACTCGTAGCGCATGTCCACTTGTTCGGCGATGCGACCGAGGATCTGGGGTAAGGTTTGGTCGACCGCGATGAGAGTCACCTGCCCCACGACTCGCGGACTGATGTCGAGACTGAGCTTGGCGTCACGCGCCAACACAAACAGCACATCGGCAACGGCAACGTCGTTGACCGTCACATTGAACGTCTCGGTCTTGCCGGCCTGCCGTGGTGCCGGCGGCATCGGCAACGCCGCATTCGGCCGCAAGGGCAGGTCCGGGGCTGCATCCTTGGCAGCGGCTAGTGGCGAAGGTACGCGGTGAGACGAGGCGGCGCACCCTGCCAGCACCAGCGCCACCAGAAAACCGGTAACGCCAAGGCAGGTTTTGCTCGCGATTCGCTGATGCGTCGCCAATCCATGCGGCCGCTCAATCATAAACTGTCTCCAGACTTACATATTCTCACTGAGTATTGTCGGCCGGAGCCTGTCCATCTTGACGACCGGAGCGAGAACGCCGTCACTGTTCCCGCGGACACTGATTCCCTGCACAGCGTCGCGGCATTCAGGCAGTATCGGCAGAGGTTGGCTATTCAGTAGGGCGGCTATGTCGGACGCTATCGAATTCAATGGGGTCAGCAAGCGTTTTGGGAAGCAGGAGGCACTTCGCTCGGTCAGTTTTGCGGTGCCCAGCGGCAGTATCTTCGGCCTCATAGGCTTGAATGGCGCCGGCAAGACCACGCTCATCAAGTGCCTGCTGGACTTCAAATTTCCCGACTCGGGCGGCATCCGTATTTTCGCCGAACCGGCGACCCAAGCGCGCGCGCGCCGCCCGCTTGCCTATCTGCCGGAGCGGTTCATTCCACCCTGGTATATGACGGGGCTCGAGTATCTTCAGATGATGTCGCGGCTGTACGGCGTTGCGCCCGACCCGCAGCGCATTGCCGCTGCCGTGGCCGCCATCGATCTGGACCCTAAGCATCTCGTGAAGCGAGTGGGCTCGTATTCGAAAGGATCGGGTCAAAAACTCGGCATCGCGGCTGTGCTGCTTTCCGAGCGGAACCTGTTGGTGCTCGACGAACCCATGAGCGGACTCGATCCGCGTGCGCGCGCCTGCCTGAAGTCCGAGATCAAAGGGGCGCACAGCCGGGGCGCCACCGTGCTATTCAGCTCACATTCGCTCGCCGACATCGAAGAGCTGTGCGACTCCTTTACGCTGTTGCATGAAGGGGAGATTCGCTACATCGGCGGCGCGGCCGATCTGTGCTTGCGCACCGGGGTCACCACATTGGATGCCGCATTCCTGAAGGCCCTGGAAGGGCCGATACCGGCGGCGATCCGCGCCTCCGGCGGCACGTGACAGAACCTTAAGATGGACGGACTGCCGACTCCCCGCCGCTATCTGGCAATCTTCGCGATCGCCTCGGGGACCGCGCTTGCGGTGATCGACGGTTCGATCGTGACCGTGGCACTGCCAACATTGGCCCGCGATCTGGGCGTAGATCCCTCCGCAGCGGTCCTGGTGGTCACGGTATATCAGCTGGTGCTGGTGATGACACTGCTGCCCTTTTCGGCGCTCGGAAGCCGTATCGGACTGCGCCGACTCTACCAGTACGGTCAGCTCATCTTTTTGGTGTCGACCGTCCTCTGCTTCTTCGCGAAGAGTCTGCCGCTGCTGCTGGTGGTTCGTGCCATCCAAGCGATCGGCGCCGCCGCATCGCTGAGCGTGTCGAGCGCACTGATCCGCACCATCTATCCGGCGCGCCAGCTGGGGCGAGGACTGGGCATCAACAACGTGGTCGTATCCAGTGGCGGAGCCATTGCACCCACGCTGGGTGGACTCGTGCTTTCGGTGGCATCGTGGCCGTGGATTTTTGCTTCGGCCGCCCCCCTCGCCTTGCTCTCGCTGGTGCTGGGTCGGCACGCGCTGCCCGAACCTCAGACTCACGAGGAGCCCTATGACGTGCTCGGCGCGCTGCTGTGCGCGCTGACCTTCGGCCTCATCATCTCCGGCCTGGAGATCGCCGTGCAGGGTAATTCGCCCGTGATCTCGGCGGCCATCGTCGCCGCCGGCGTCTGGATCGCATTCATTTTCGTCCGCCGCGAATTGGAATCGAAGCTGCCGATTCTGCCGGTGGATCTGCTGGCGAAACCCGTGCTCGCCTTGTCCACGCTGGGCGGGCTCACTGCATTCATCGCGTCGATGACGTTGATCTTATCCCTGCCGTTCCGATTGCAGCAGCAATTCGGCTTCTCGCCCAGCGAAGTCGGAGCGGTGATCACGCCGTGGCCGCTGGGCATGATGATCTTCGCCCCGCTCGCGGGAATTCTGTCCGACCGTTTTCCGGCCGGACTGCTCGGCGGCATCGGCATGACCATCGCAACCACGGCGTTGCTGCTGATGGCATTCCTGCCCATCCATGTGTCGCAGTTCGATCTCATGTGGCGCATGGCTCTGTGTGGAATCGGCTTCGGTCTGTTTCTGGCACCCAATGCGCGGCTGATCGTGCATTCGGCTCCGCACGCGCGAGCGGCGTCGGCCGGCGGACTGATCTCGACCACTCGATTGACGGGTCAGACACTCGGCGCCACTTTGGTCGCGGCACTGTTGTCATTCGGCGTCGGCAACAACCGCATCCCCGCGTTGGTGGCCGCCGGTCTGGCATTGTTCGCCGGCATCTGCAGCGTTGCTCGCTTGAGTTCGACAGTGAAGGATGCAGCGTCCTAATGGGCGAGGATAGATGCGCCAGGCAACTTGAGCGCGAGATCGAGCATGGCAAGTTCGCGCTCGCGACCGACCAGGGGTGCCGGCAGGCGCAGGGCACGCGGCAACAGCGCCGAGTGGCTGTATACCTGCGGAGAGACGGGAGCGTTTGGGTCAGACCCCAGCCGCGGATCGCGGACCGGTGAGATCACCCATTGCAAATCGTCGCGGAGGGCGGCTGCGATCTCGTCGCAAATGCGGCCCAGCGAGCGCTGAGCGTCGCTTCTCGAGAGGGTTGACAGTGCCCGATTGTCACGCGGCTTGATCTGCAGGCTGGCAAGCCACTCGTGCTCTTCCCAATCGCAGGGTTCGCACAGAGCGGGAATGACGATCAATTCTTTCGCGGTCTCGCGACGCTCGAGTGCAGGAAGCTCGTTGTTCAAAATGTAGTCGGATCGCAATGTCTCTGGAGTCAGAAGGATCACCGCGACCCGGCAGGTTTGAATGGCATTCTCGATCTCTCGTTGCCAACGCACCCCTGCCGGAATCTGTTCGTCGTCCCAGGCTTCGACGAAGCCGTTGTCCGCGAACGCTTTCAGGGACTCAAGCAGGTGCTCCCTCCATCGATGACTATCGGCTCGATTCTCCGAAGCGTGGCTGTAGCTCACGAACGCTTTCATCGCAACTCATTCCTATTACGCATCCACAAGCTTGATCCGAGGACCCGCACCCGTAATCCCCTGAAATCGGCAGTCGGTGCACCGAATCAAACGCCGAACACCGCCTTGGCCGCACCTTCGACATTCCGATTCACGAGATCTTGTAGAGACGCGGTGGCGGCGATCTGCTCGAGCCCATAGGTGGTCAACGTGGCCGAATTAAATACATGGGTCGATAAGACGGGATTGGTCAGCGCCTGGGTGAATGCGTCGACGGCCACCATGGTGGTCATCAATTCTCCGAATAAGCCACCGCTCTTCGCTTCCTCCGCGAACAAGCCGACTACGAACTCCAGCTTATTGATGTCCTTATAAAGACCCTTGAGTGTGGTCTGGACTTGCACGTCGCTGGTCAGCTGGTCCCAGTCCGTGAGCGGAGCCAGGCTAAATTGTTTCCGATACTCATTAAAGCTTCGTAGGCGGAAACTGCGTCCCATGGTTATGTTTTGACACTCCGCCCAAATTAGAAATCGCGGGGTATTGAACAGGCCGATTTTGCCTGCAGTTTCGTTGCTGGCACCCTCGATCAGCGCAGCCAGCCCCACGGATTCGAGCAGATCATTATTGGTTTGAAAGTCCCCGGGTTTGTAGACCTGGTTCTTGATATTGACCGTCTCGGGCACCAATCCGTGCCACCGATACAGCATGTCGAACTCGACCGCCATCCAATTGGTCCGATACCAGTTCTGGCTCTCTGCAAAGGAATTGTCGAATACAAACACCCGTTGACCGGCAATATGATTGATATAGTCCTCAATGACGATTCGCAGCACCAGGGCGATATTAATGAGTCTCGCCGTTTGAAACAGCCGTTCGTCGTTCCAGTGAGGTTGTAATCCTGCAAGGGCATCGCACAAGCGATTGTGTTCACGTAAAAACAAGGTGCTGATGGCAACATATCCGATGGAAGAATTGCCGCGTTCCAGTCCCGTGGCAAAGAGCTTGGCTTTGCGAGCGTCATCCACGTTTGATTGCTGCGCAAGGATCAAATCCAATAGCCCACTACTGATATACGGCAGGCCCTGAAACTTCTCCTTCACCTTAAGCGTGCCATCGGGCTGACGCAGGTACAAATACTCCGGATATTCCTCGCCATTGATGATCTGACTCGCAAGTTTCCCGCCCGTCTGGGACCGTAAGAGTGTGGCCGTACTTTCCGTCAAACCATAGATTTGGCACAAATCAATTTCATGATTCGAACTATTCCTTCTGCGATCATTGGCGTTGAAGCGCAGAAAGCTGTCGGTAAACCATTGCGCAAAAAACATGAATAACACGCTCGACCGGTCCGGGATCATTCGGCCCGACTCCCTCTGAAACAGCGACGTAATGGGTCCCGGCGGGCCGGCCTGAGGGTCGCAACTGCCATTGGCGGGGAGAGACGCGGTGTAGGCGAGTTCCGCCGGCGGCAGGTGGCGGCTGGAGAACGTGCGGTCAGTAAGTCCGGGCCAAGACGTGTAGTCAGTAATCGGCAGGGTCTGCCCGGGACCTGGCGGCATCGGAAGGGGCGACCAGAGACTCAGCGGCCTCGGACGTGGCGGAGTACGCGACGCAAGGTATTCGATGGCCAAGCGGCTGATCTGGTGCTCGACCACCGGGACTGCAAGGATTTCCTTGGCTGGAAAGGTGGACGCAATCCGGCGTACTAAGTCCAAAAGACTCATAGGTAATTCCCTTTACGGTGGCTTCCGTGCAATCCCGACTGTGCCAGGAAAAGGCCTGCGGCGCCAATAAATAATAACTACAGCCTCGAGTTACTTTGCGGTTTCCCTCCTCTCCACCTCGGCCCGCACATACCGCGACAAATGGAACGACGCCAACGCCACATCTGCAGGCGTCACCGACATCGGCTCCTGCTCAATGAATCCCGGTAACATCTTGGGTTCCAAGACCCACACCGGACCCGATTGCTTGAATCGGAGGGACTATCCGGATGCGCTTTGCGTCAAAAGAACTCCGGCGTTCTTCGCACGACGTCAGCTTCGATGACATCCACACCATCGAGTAAATCACCGCCATGATGACCGGCCATCAGGCGCCCAAGATCCCACACCTGCCATGCGGCGAACGCACGCCATGAACCTCCATAGAAGTCACCGGTATCTTTGCAGAAATTTGCGATGGGACTCGCCTTCAACGCGAACAGCAGATCATGTTCCGTGTCCTCGTACTTGACCCCTTTACCCGGCGGTCGAGTGGCCCAAAGCAAGCGAAGCAGGTAGGCATTCGGCAAACTATCGAATTGCGGCCGGTCCGCCGCGTCAGGTGCGTGAGGCGCAAAGGCAATCGCCAAACGCGAATCCGTCTTGGCAAGCGGCGCCGCCCGAGCCGAAAGGGCGCAGAAATCCGATGTCGATGGCGCAGCGCACGACGGCTTAGCGCCCGCCGCGAGTTGCATTTCTAGAAGCCATAGGTATGCCTCGAGGCCCGCGGTGTGCGTGATGGCCGACTCGACTCGCGTTCTATACACCTCCTCGGGTGGCGGTCGGCGTTGATCGGCAACGGCCGCGACGAGCGTGTTGAAGATCTCCGGAAACGCGCCTCTCGACTCCGTAGGAACCGCCGCCAGCCCCGATGGCAGCGGGTATTGCGCTTTTTCAATCCACTCAACATGAGTCAGCGACCAATGGGCAGTCTCGAATGACTTGCCCGCATGCACCATTTGTTTGACCCACATTTCCTCCGGTACGCGTCCGCTGTGCGCGAGTTCGTCAACGATTTGCGGATGTATGGAGACCACCGATGGCCACCAGCGCCGAAGGCCCGGACGAATACTGTCAGGCACCGGTTCCTGTCGGTACCGGACTGCCACAACCTCCTCCTTCCCGAGGGACCAGCTAATTCGGTCTTTCGACTCCGACCGGTGCAGATCGGGGCGGGGAAATTTCGGAGTGATGAGCCCCAGCTCTGTTTCTGCCCAATACGGATTCTGAGCCGCGAGACCCTTGCTGGGATCCACTCCGGCTTTCTTCAGGACGTCCTCTAGCATTGCTCGATTCTCAAGCTCCGCCCCTCGAACCCACGCGTTGGCGTACAAAGAGTCGTTAATCAATCGTGAATCGGGCTGTACGCGAAAGATCCGACGCAGGCGATAGTCATTGATCCAGAGGCCAACGGCCGAGTTCTTGTAGTGGTAGTCCTTCGCCAGACCGATTGTTACGGTTTCAGGCGGCGTTGAATCGCGCTCGACTCGGTACTGCAACCGCAATTCCGCTTGCGTGTCCGAACGCACCGCCAATATAGCATCGCTTCCCGATGCAGGAGAGATGCGCGGTACCACTTCCGATGACAACGCGCGCAGCGCAAGGATGGTTAAGAACAACGTACAGTAAATGCGGCTTGGCATGGGATCCCTTCTCTTCGCCATTTCGATCCGTGAAGTCCTCTCGACTTTGCCAGGAAAACGCCCGATACGCTATAAATGAAGGCAGTCAGGCGTTTCTGTCGGCCCCGGATTGTCGACGCATAAACAGCCTAAACGCCTCCTCGTAGTCCAAGCGGATGCCCAGATCCCGATGCAGCTTGCGGACGACTTGCGCGGAATAGCACATAGGGGAATTCTACTTCTTCGTCAGGCTGGGCTGAAGACCACACCCCCAGTTGCCGTTCCAGTCGACCAGATCAGCCAAACGATCGTTATCCTGCGGGTGATCGCGTGCTGCTCGATGAAGTACTGTGCGGTCGCGTCGGCAAGGGCCACTTCCGGGTGGTTCGATTAATCTGTTGATAGAGCATAACGACTGTAGGCGAAAGTATGGGAAAGCTAGAGCGTCGCTTCTTTGAAGGCTCTGAGCACGGCGTTGATGCGGGTCTGATACCCACTTCCACGCGACTTAAACCACTCGAGCACATCGACGTCGATTCGCAGCGACACTGACGCCTTAGGAGGAACGAGTTTTAGGCCCTTTCGGACGATTGCTTGGGCGATCTGCTTTACGTCTAGCTCCGGATGCTCGGGCGTGACCTTTACGTCGGCGCCTTTCATTTGGCGGAGGCGGCGGAAGTTGGTTTTCGACGCTTGCAAATAGGATTTCTTCTTCATGGGTTGTCGCTCGTCTGAATGAGATTACGCGGATTTCCTCGTCGGATTCCGTGTGTACGATTGAGACCGGCACCCCGTCCAGTAAGCCCAGAGTGACGAAGCGGCGTTCATCCGGGAAATCGGTCGTCTTCGAACGTTGAAGTCAGTCCGGCAAATACTCGCTCTGCGTCTACAAAATCAATCACGTGGTCCCGCAGATTCGTTCGTCGCTTACTTCATCCCAGATGAATCGCATATACGAATTGTATATACAGACTGCCGTCGCGTCAAAAGCGGCCGACATCAGGCGGTGTGCGGCGGAGTTTGAGCAATCGACGCGCGCCCTAGCGCACCTGCAGCATCCGCAGCTCAGCGCAGTTGCAGCATTTTTTTCGGGAAATTCCTTTCCAGTTTCGCACTCAGTTTACGCGGACCGTGTCGATAAGCCTCCCACTGGCAATGATGGCCTGGGGAGAAAAATCGTTGAGCACTCGTAATCGCGGCTTACAGCCGAAGAAGAACTTAGTGCGTTGGCCGCATGCGGTCCTATGCACCGTTGTTTTGAGCGGCCCTGTTGCGGCCCTCGCACAGACCCTTCCCGACGCGGGTACCGTGCTGCAACAAATCGAACAAGAGCACCGCAATGCGCTGCCGCCCAAGTCGGCGCCACAATTCCTGCCACCGCCGCCCATGGAGTCGATCGGCGGTGCGACCGTCACCGTGAACACGTTTAAATTTGTCGGCAATACGCTGCTGCCAACACGGCAACTGGCTAGTTCCGTCACCGGCCTCAAGGGCCGACCGCTGGATTTTGCGGAATTGCAAAATGCGGCTATCGCCGTGGCCACCGCCTATCGACGTGCCGGCTGGGTGGTACGCGTCTATCTACCGCAACAGGACATCACGAGCGGCACGGTAACCATTCAAATCATCGAGGCGAAGTTCGGCGCCGTGCGCGTCGAGGGCAAGACCAAGCGCGTCTCCGCCGAGAGCCTGAAGAGCATGGTCGATACGTCGCAGCGGCCAGGCATGCCATTGAACGCCGATGCGCTCGATCGCGCCCTGCTATTGATCGACGACCTGCCCGGCCTCAGAGCCACCGGCAGCTTGATCGAAGGCGCGAACCAGGGCGAGACCGATCTCGTGCTCGCCGTGAAGGACGGTCCGCAGGTGGCCGGCAACGTGACGGCGGATAACGCCGGTGCTCGCTACACGGGTGCGGCGCGCATCACCGCCGACGCAAGCCTCAATAGTCCCTTCGGTCTGGGCGATCGGACCGACGCCGTGCTGTTGCACAGCCAGGGTAGCGACTACCAGCGCCTCGCCTATTCGATTCCGGCGGGCAGCCGCGGCTGGCGCGTCGGCATGAATGCATCGCACTTGACTTACGACATCGTCACCGCGGCGTTCGGCGCTCTCGATGCGCATGGCACGTCGACGACCATCGGGCTCGAAGCGAACTACCCGCTGCTGAGATCCCGTCTGAGAAATCTCTACTTCTCGGTCAATGTCGACGACAAACGGTTCGACAACAAATCCGCCGGCGAGACCGCGACGCGCTATTCCATCGTCGACGCGAGCGTGGGTTTATACGGCAATTCGTTCGACGATCTCGGCGGCGGTGGTGCGAACAACGCCAGCATGACGCTGGTGCAAGGGCGCAACGATCTCGCCGGCTCACCCAACGAAGGAGCCGACGCGGTGACTACGCGCACCGCCGGCAGCTTTCAGAGATTGACGCTCTCCTCCTCGCGACAGCAAACCCTCACCGAGCGCGTCTCACTCTACGCCAGTCTATCGGGCCAGGCATCAACCAAAAATCTCGATTCGTCGGAAAAGTTCTACCTCGGCGGCGTGAGCGGCGTGCGTGCCTACCCGGCAAACGAAGGTGGCGGCGCCGAAGGGCTGCTGCTGGATTTGGAAGCGCGTATACGGTTACCGATGCATTTCAACGCGGTTGGATTTTTTGATTGGGGCAGCGTCCGCGTCAATCGAAACAACGGCTTTGCCGGCGCAGCCACGCCCAATACCGACACCCTCAAGGGCGCGGGCATGTCGCTCGGCTGGACGGCGAACTTCGGGCTCACCCTCAAGGCAACCGCGGCGCATCGAATCGGCAGCAACCCCATTCCCACGAGCACCGGCGATGACCAAGACGGGTCGCTCATCAAGAACCGCATCTGGCTCCAAGCCAGCATGCCGTTTTAATCCCAATACGAACGGCAACGTCACGGCATCGCAGAACATCTATGAACAAACACGCCAGCATAAACCGCGTTTTCCGCCTGATCTGGAACGAAGCACTGGGCACCTGGGTGCCGGTCGCGGAGACCACACGCGGCCGCGGCAAGCGCAGCGGCAGAAGCAAGGGCAGCGTCAGCGCTGCGGCGCTGCTGGCACCGGTGCTCGCGGCGTTGGCTTCCAGTCTGCCGGTGAACGCCGCGGGCCTGGGGGTGGGCACAACCGCTCTGCCTCGGCCCGTCATCTCGCCCTTCACGCCAACGACTCTCGCGCCTACGCCCCTCACGCCAACGGCGGTGGCGCCCACGGCTGTCACGCCAACGGCAATCCAGCCCACGGCGGCCGCGGTCGCGCCCGCGCCCGCACCCACTGCCCTGCCGACGGGCGGTGTCGTGGTCGGCGGATCCGCCACCATCGCGCAGGCCGGTGCGGCGGCGCAGGCCAGCGCGGCGGCGCCGGTCAGTGCGGCCGTGCTGGTCATCGATCAAACCACGCAGCGCGCCGTCATCGACTGGAACACCTTCAATGTGGGTAGCGCGGCACAGGTGAATTTCGTCCAGCCGAACAGCAATGCAGCGACGCTCAACCGCGTACTCGATAGTAACGCGAGTCAAATCTTCGGCAAGATTACCGCCACCGGCCAGATCTTTCTGAGCAATCCCAACGGCGTGTACTTCGGCAGGAGCGCATCGGTGGATGTGGGCAGCCTGGCCGCGACCAGCAGCAGCATCGGCAATACCAGCTTCATGGCCGATCAAATCACTCTGACTCGCAACGGTGCCACGGGCAGTGTCGTCAACGACGGTACTCTGCATGCCGCCATCGGTGGCTACGTCGCTCTGCTAGCCCCGACTGTGCGCAATGGCGGCGTGGTCGTCGCGCGCATGGGCACGGTGGTCATGGCAGCCGGCGATTCGATCACGTTGAACTTCGACGGCGCCCATCTGGCCGGCATCACGGCTCAGCCTTCGACCATCGCAGCATTGGTGGAGAACAAATCTGCGGTGATCGCGCCTGGCGGCCTCATTATTCTATCGGCGCAGGCGCTCGACCACCTACAAGGCGGCGTGGTCAAAAATTCCGGGGCCCTCGAAGCCACCGGCATGACCCGCGTCGGCGGACACATCGTGCTCGAGGCGAATGCCGTCGACCAGACAGCCACCGGCACGCTCGACGTCTCGGGCGCCGGCGGCGGCAACGTGCAGATCGACGCCGCGCAAGATCTCTCCTTGTCGGGCAGCATTTCCGCCGCGGCCACCGGCCGGAGTGCGGTGGGTTCGGCGGGACACGGCGGCACTATTGCGCTCACGAGCGGCAACGACGTCACCTTGCAAAATGCGGCGTTGGATGTGTCGGGCAGCGCCGGCGGCGGCCGCATCAGCATCCTGGGCGGCCACGGGGCAAGTACACCCACTGAAGCACCCACGGTATCTTTGCAGGGCACTACCCAACTGCGCGCCTCGAGTCTTCTTGGCCAGGGGGGCAGCGTCACGCTGACGGCGGAACACGTGGGCCTGTTCGACACCACTGACATCGATGCCTCCGGCGCCACGGGCGGCGGCAACGTATTCGTCGGTGGCGGCTTCCACGGGAAAGATCCGTCCATTGCCGACGCGCAGCAAGTCGTGGTGGCGAGTACGGCCATGATCGATGCCAGCGCCACGCACACCGGCGCCGGCGGCAACGTTGCCATCTGGTCCGATCGACAAACCGCCTTCGCCGGCAGTATTACGGCGCGCGGCGGCAGCGCGGCGGGCGCAGGCGGCTTCGTCGAAGTCTCCAGCAAGGGGAATCTCGATTTCCTCGGCACCGTCGATGCCAAGGCGCCTCACGGTGCAGCGGGCACGCTGTTGCTCGATCCGCTGAACATCATTGTCGCGACGACGGGGAGCGGCGCGACGCTGTCATCCGGGCAACTGGCCTTCGCCACCAATGCCTCCACCGACAGCACCGTCGATCCATCGACCATCACCACGCTCACCAACGCCGGCACGGCAGTCACGCTGCAAGCCAACAACGATCTCACCATCAACAACTCCATCATCACGTCGGGCGGTGTGACCGGCGGCGCGCTCACTTTTCAGGCCGGCCGCAGCATCGCCATCAACGCCAGTGTGATCTCGAACAATGGCAACATCAGTTTTACGGCCAATGACCCGGGCGCTTCCACCACTTATCGCGCGAGCGGCACCGCGACGTTCATCAACAACAGCGTGATCGACGCCGGCAACGGCAGCGTGTTTATCACCATGGGCGCCTACACGCTGGCGGGCGCGACATCGGGAACCGTCAGCGCCGGGCATATCGCCGGCGCCAATCTTACCATCACCCAAAACGGTCCGACCGCCGGAGCCGCCGCCGGCGCCATCGATCTCGGACAGACCAGCCTCGCCGGCAATTTGGCGATCAGTGCGAATTCCGATCGCAATGTCACCAATACCCTTGGCACCTCGGGCACCGCCGGCGAAGTAGTGGTGCGCGGCACCGCGACCATCACCGTCGGCGCCGGCAGCGTAGTCATCAATGGACCCAACACCGACTTCAACATCATTGGTCTGACCGCCGGCAACGTTACGTTGAACGACACCAACGCGGTTCAATTCGCTGCCACCAACCTATCGGGAACGTTGACCGAGACCAGCATTGGCCCGATTGCTTCGACCGGCTCCGTACAGGTGGCCGGACTCGCTACTTTTACTGCCAGCAACGGTGGGTTCGGCTACGCCGATCCTTACATCAATCTCACGAACGCCGCGAATCACTTCGGCGGCGGTCTGGTGCTCAGCGTAGCCAGCACCGGGGCCACCGGAACCGGTGGCTACGCCACCATCGTCGATTCGGGCGCCATCACCGTCAACCAATCCAATACCGCCACGTACCTGCAAGTTCATGCGGGAGGAGCGACCGCGCTCGGCACGGCGGGAACGGCGGCTGCGGGCACCTCGGTTGCGGTGACCACGACGACCGGAGCGATCACCAGCAATACGACTACCGCGGGCACCTCGGTGTCGATGTCCACTTCGAGCGGACCCGTGACCACCGGCACCACGACGGCGGGCAGTTCATTCTCGGTCTCGGGAACGGGTGCGGTGAGTCTGGGCACCAGCACCGTGGGTCTCGATCTGAGCGTCAACACCAACGCCACGATCACCAGCACCAACGCGCTCACCGTGTCCCGCCAGACCACACTCACGGCCGGCTCGACCAACGACATCACTCTGAATAATGCCAACAACGACTTCTCTTCGATGTACATCGTCTCCGCCAACAACGCCACGCTGGTCGACAAGACTGGCATCAACTTCGGTGCCTATTGCGGTTGCGGCGGTTTCAACAGCCATGTCTACGGAAACTTGATTCTGACCGCGGGCGGCGACATCTCCCAAATGGGACAATCGGGCGGCGATGGCTATTCGGCGATTACGGTGGGCGGCGCCACTACGTTCACGGCGAACAACGCCTCCGCCCAAATCAATTTGTACTTAGGTTCAACCGACCCCTTTAGCGGCAACGCCGGCGAATCCAACTTGTTCAGCGGCGGTATCACCCTGGCGCGCAACAACACCAACACGGGCTTCGCCAATGTCGATGTCCGCGACACCAATCCGTCGGCGTCGGTATTGGCCGGACTGACCTCGGTGGGCACGCTGAGCAATGTGTCTTTGCGCTATGATCAAGCACCCTCGGTGGCGCTGCCCGGCATGACCGTCACCGGGTCACTGAACGTCAATGCGCCGAGTGTCGCCAACTCATCGGCCCCATCGACCTACACCATCTCGCAGACCGGTCCCATCGTGGTAGGAGGCGCGACAGTGATGGCGGCCGGATCTACCGGCGACATCATCCTCGGCAATGCGTCGAACGATTTCAATTCCTTCGGCATCGCCAATACCGGCGCGCGCAATGTGACGCTGGTGGACACGAATGCCATCGTTCTGTATGCCCCGAACTACAACCAGGCCGTGACGGGGAATATGACGGTAACGGCCGGCGGCAACATCAGCGATATCTACAATTGGCTCAGCGTCGCCGGAACCGCGACGTTCAACGCCGGACCGACCAACAACATCTCGCTGACTCAACCCAACTACTGGAACGTCGTCGCGGTCACCGCCAACAATGTGATCGTTCAACCCAACAGCAACTTGATCCTCGGCAACTCCACCATCGCCGGTACGCTGACCATCAACTCGTACAACAGCGGCTACTCCCTGTCGCAGGTTGCGAGCAGCGCCGTGAACATGACCGGCAACGGGATCACCACGATCAACAGTTTCCTCGGCGGCATCACGCTGGCCCAAGCGGGCAATGTGTTCGGCCCGCTGGCCATCGCCGGCTCGGGTGCCATCAGCATCCGTGAGAACGATGCCATCACCCAGAATTCGGCCTGGACCAACTACAACGGCGGCAATGGCATCGGCTATGCCGTCACGCTGGTCACTTCGAACGACCAAGCCATCACCATGGGCCAAAGCGGCAATTACTTCGGCCCGCTCACGGTCACTCAGATAAATTCCGGCGCGAGCAGCGCGGGTGCCGTGACTATCCGCGAGACCGCCGACAACATCAGCGGCATGACGCAGGGCAGTGCCTGGACCGTTCATGGCACGGCCACGCTGGACTCGGGTGCTTATTCGATCGCGCTGAATGACACCAACAACGTGTTGGGTAAGTTGCAAGTGACCGGCGCTACCGGCAGCACCGGCGCCACGCCCGTCGCCTCGACGGTGACCCTCTATGCCAAGAACACGGCGTCCGCCGATGCCATCACCGACGTCGGCGGCACCGGACCCTGGGCTACCGGCACCGGCATAGTCAAGCTCGTCGCTTACGACATCACGGGCACCACCGCGGGCGGCGGCAATATCACTCTCACCAATCCGGGCAATGTGTTGGGCGGTCTCTATCTCAAGGCGACCAACGCCGCCGTCACCGAAAACGCCACCATCGCCGACGGACCCAACGCCAGCTGGGATACCGCGGGCGATACCGGTTGGATGGTCACCGGCACGGCCACTCTGGCCGTTGCCAATCCCACCGGCAAGTCGATCACTCTGGCCAACCCAACCAATCAGATTGGCCCCATCGGCATCACGACCACCGGAACCGCCGGTACGCTGACCTCGATATTGATCACCGACAACAGAAACATTACCCAGTCCTCGATTTGGAGCGTGGGAGCCGCGCCGGTTACGCTGGATGCAAGTACCAACCAGATCGATCTGTCGACCTACGGCAACGTGCTCGGCAATATCAACATCAGCACCGGGCACGGAACGCCGACCTCGGTGGCCATCACCGAAAACGATGCGATCACGCAAGGCGCCGTCTGGAACCTGCCCAGCGTGCCGGTCACGCTGACCGCGCAGAGCAATAACGCCATCACCCTCACCAGCGCCACCAATCTCATGGGCGCACTGACCATCACGGGCGGTGCGGTCAGCATCACGGAAAATGGCGCCATCGCGCAGGGTGCGACGGCTTGGACCACTACCGGCGTCACGACACTGAACGTCGCGGCCTTGAGCGGCTTTGGCGTTACGCTGACCAACACCGGTAACGTGCTCGGTCCCATCGCCATCGCCGGCACCCCGAATGCGGTAAGCATCACCGAGAACGCCAACATCACTCAGGCGTCGGCCTGGATTCAGGCCTCGACGCCGTTCACCCTCAAAGCGGGCACGCACGATATCCTGCTGTCGCAGGCCAATAACCAGCTGGGCGATCTGACCTTGACCGCACAGAACGCCACGGTCACCGAGAGCAATACGGCCGGCATCACCGACGGCGGCGCCTGGACGATTCCCGGCACCACGACACTCTCCGCCGGCACCGGCAATCCCATCGTGCTGAACGCCAATCCCGCCAGCGACTTAGGTACCGTCAGCATCGTCTCCGCGTCGAATGCCGATATCAACGATGTCAACGGCATCATCTTCGGCGCTTCGACCATCGCCGGCGGCGGCACGCTCACCGTGACGGCCGGCGCCGCCATTACCCAGTCGGGTGCCATCACGGCAACGAATCTGCGCTTGATCGGCACGGGCAGCGCGACGCTCACCAACGTTGCAAATGCCGTCAACAATCTGGCCGCCGGATTCTCGGGCGGCGATCTCAGTTTCACCAACGGCGGTACCTTCGCCGCGGCCGTGATCGGCGGGACCTCGGTGAACATCGGCGCACACAACGTGACGCTCACGTCGGTCACGGGCACGGTGACCGGTCTTTCCAACGTCAACAGCAGCAGCAGTTCACTGACCGTCACCACCGGCGCCGCCTTGTCGCTCGGCAGTCTCAGCATCGCCGGGGCGCAAACTTACACGGCAGGCGGTTCGGGGGTCACGCTGACCGCCGGGCTCACCAGCACCGCCGCCGGCACCATCGGCTTCATGAGTCCGGTCATCCTGGGCGCGGACCTGACGGTGCAATCCACCAATTCGGCCATCAACTTCGCGAACACGCTGGCCGGTGCGACTTTCCAGCTCGGCGTCAACGCCGGCAGCGGTCTGGTCGGCTTCCAGGGCGCGGTCAGCGCGGTGGGCAGAACCAGCGCGGGCCCCGCGCTGACGCTCACCTCGGGTGGTGCGACTTTCAGCAGCACCTTGAGTGCCAACAACGGCTTGGCGATTACCGGCCCGGTGGTGTTCGGCGACACCGTCAGTCTCGGCAACGGCGGCGCCGCATCGGTGTTTACCGGGTTGGTGACCCTCGGCAAGGCCGGCGGCATGAACTTGTCCGGCTACAACAACATGAGCTTCAATGGCGGTGTGCTGTTGCAGAATGGCTCGACCACGATCAACTCCAACAATTCGCCCTTGGTGTTCCAAACGGGCGTGGTCTCGGGTCCCTATGCGTTGACGCTGACTTCCGGCACTGCCTCGCTCAGCGGTCTGGACCAGATGGGTACCAATCTGACCAGCCTCACCGTCACGGCATTGAGCCCGACCATACCCGCGGGCGGCGTATCCATCGCCGGTCCGCAAACCTATACGGCCACCGGCAGCAGCAACATCACGCTGAGCGGCAATATCACCAGCACGGCCGCCGGCGCCATCACCCTCAATAGCCCAGTCACGGTGGGGGCAAACTCCGCCGTCACCAGCAGCAACTCGGCCGTGATTTTTGGCGGCACGGTGGATGGCAACCATAACCTGACGGTCAACACCGGCAGCGGCGCGGCAACGTTCAGCGGCGCTGTCGGCAGCACCGCACCGCTGGGCAGCGGCACCGGCGCGGCGATCGCTCTTCAAGGCACCGGCGCCACTACCTTCGATGACATCGTGCAGGCCCGCTCAGGGATGACCGCCGCCGGCGCGGTGATCTTCGACAACAATGTCACACTCACCAGCGGCAATACCGGCTCGGTGTTTTCGGGTCTCGTCACCAGCGGCGGCGGCAGCGGCAACACCATCAGCGGCTTCGGCGGCATTGCCTTCAGCGGCGGCCTTGCGCTGGTCGGCGGACCGGTGAGCGTTGCGTCCAATGGCAGCACACTGAGCTTCGGCGGTACAGTCAGCGGTGCCGAGGGCTTGACGCTCAACGCCCTGGCAGGCAGCGCCGGCACCATCGCCGGCCTCGATCAAATCGGCTTCTCGTCCAACCTCACCGCGCTGACCGTGACGGCACAAACCTTGAGCCTACCCGCCACCGGCCTGGCCGTGGCCGGACCGATGAGCTTCACGGCCGCCGGCGGTATCACCCTGAACGGCGCCGTGGGCAACAGCAGCAGCCCCGCAACGGGGACCATCACTTTCAACAGCCCCGTGATACTCGCCACCGGCACGATCACCGTCACTGCGGCCAACGCCGCCGTGAACTTCATCGGCACGGTGAACGGCGCCGAGGCTTTGATCGTCAATGCGGGCACCGGGACCACCACCTTCGGCGCAGGCGTGGGCGGCACCACCGCGCTCGCCAGCCTCACCACCGACGCCGGCGGCACCACCGCCATCAACGGCGGCAGCATGCGCACCAGCGCCGCACAAACGTACAACGATCCCATCACGCTGGGCGCAGACACCACGCTCACCGGCGTCAATGTTCAGTTCGCAAGTACCCTGAATGGCGCGCGTGCGTTGACGGTAAACGATTCCGGGACTACTACTTTCGCGGGTGTGGTCGGCGGCGCGACGCCGCTCACCAGCATCACCACCGATGCGCCGGGCAACGTGGCGGTGAACACCACGGCCGTGACCACCAGCGCCGCGCAGACTTATAACGAGAACATGACGCTGGGCGCCAACACCACATTCACCGGTGTGGGTCTCACGTTCGGCGGCAGCGTCGATGGTGCCTATGGCCTCACCGCAAGCGCGGGCACCGGCGCCGCACGCTTCGTGGGCGCGGTCGGCGCCACGACGCCGCTCACCTCGCTCACTACCAGCGGCTTCACGGCCGCCGCGGCAGCGGTGACCACCAGCGGCGCACAGACCTACACCGCCGCCTACGGAGTGACCTTGAGCGGTAACCTCGGCACGACGAACAGTAACGTCCTCGTCACCGGTCCCACCACACTGGGCGGCAACGTGACCATTGCCAGCACCGGCGGCAACATCACCTTCTCGGGCACCACCAGCACCATCAACGGCGCGTACGGCCTCACCCTGACGGCCGGCGCCGGCAACGTGGTACTGGGCGGCGCAGTCGGCGGCATCACGCCGCTAACCAGCTTCACGGACACGGGCAACGACCTTACGTTGCCGGCCATCGCCACGGTGAACGATGCCAATCAAACCTATACGGCTCTCGACAACATCACGCTCAATCAGAGCCGCACGCTGAACGCGCCCGTCAGCTTCACCGCCGACTCGGACGGCAATGGCGTGGGCTCTTTCATTCTATCGAATGGGGTCTCACTGACGGCATCGAACAACACACTCTCCCTTACCGCCGCCGACATTCTACTGTCGGCCAGCAGCACATTGTCGTCGGGCACCGGGCTCATGAGCATCACCGCGACTGCGGGCCGCAACATCGCCTTGGGCGGCGCTGCCGGTCCCATCGCCGGCCAAATGACCATCACCGGCACCGAGCTGTCGCACATGAGCAGTGCCGGTGGCCTGAATCTCGACACCACGCTCGGTGGCTGGATCCAAGTCAACGGCATCATCGCAGCCCAAAGCGCGAACATCACCGGCACCTTGGGCCTCTACGCCCAGGGCACCGGCGATGTGAGCTTCATCGCCGCCGCTTCCACGTTCAACGCCGTGAAGGTCAATGCCAGCGGCGGCACCACCAACATCGGCGAGAACCTCACCACCAGCCGCACCATCGAATTCGTGACGCCGGCGTCGGTGTCCGGCGCCTCGACCATTGCCAGCGGCGGCAGCAGCATCAGCTTCGACGGCACGCTGTCGGTGGACAACAACCTCACGCTGAGCACGTCGGGCGGCGCACTGAGCTTCGGCGGTGCCGTCGGCAGCAACCAGACGCTGACCTTGAACATGGGCGGCGGCTTGGTCGCCGGCTTGGGCCAGCTGCAGAGCACCCTCACCGGACTCACCGTCAACGGCACTTCCGGCATTACGCTGCCCGCGTTCACCATCAATGGACCTCAGGTGTACAACACCGGCATCATCACCGCCACGGGGAATCTGGGCGGAGTCGGCATCACATTCAACAATCTAGTCAACGTCGTGCCGGCCAGCGGCACGGCGCTGACGCTGAACGCCGGCACCGGCACGCTGGCCTTCAACAATCAGGCCAGTTTCAATGCCAACAACATGACGTTGACGGCGGACCAGATCGACTTCACGGGCGCCGTGACCGGCCACGGCAGTCTTTCGATGCTGCCCTATACCAGCAACCGCAACATCGCCGTCGGCGGCAGCGCTACGCCCATCACCGGCCTCAACTTGACCTCCGCCGATTTGGGATGGCTACCCATCGGAACACTCGCCAGCGTCGCCATCGGCAATGGGGCGGGCACGGGATCGCTCGATGTTGCCGGCGCACTCCACCTTCCCGGCACACCGCTCACCTTGAACGGCGGCGCCGGCATCACTCAAAGCGGCGGCTCCATCATTTCGGGCACCTTGACACTGTATGCCGCGGGCACTGCCATCACCCTCACCAATGGTGTGAACGCCTTCGGCGCCGTGGGCCTCAACGGCACTCCTTCGGCCGTGAGCCTGACGAACACGCTGGACATCAGCCAGCTCGGCGCGTCCGCCTGGAACTTGGGCAGCGCACCGGCGACGCTGAACGCCGGCACCCACGACATCACACTCATCAATGTCGGCAACACCTTCGGCACCTTGGTGCTGAACGGCGGCAACGTACAAGTGACCGAGGCCGTATCCGCCGACATCGGCGCGTCGAACATCGCCAGGAATCTCACCGTCAACGCGAGCGGCGGCATCAACTTCAGCGGCGCCCTGACGGCCGGCGGCAATGTCTCGCTCACCTCCACCGGCGTCGTCACCCAAGCGGCGCCGCTGACCATCGGCGGCAATCTCAGCGTGCTCACCACACTCAATGCCGGCGATGTCACCGTCAACAATTCGGGCGCCGCCGCCACGTCGATGGGCGATACCTTCGTCGGCGGCGATTATGCGCTGACCGCCACGGGCGCGCCGGTCTCGCAGGCGGCGGGCGCCAGCCTGCAGGTGGCGGGCAACTTGACCGTCACCGGCTCGAGCATCGTGCTGGGCGGCGCCGGCAACATCGTCGGCGGCACCACCAGCTTGCCGGCCACGAACACGGCGGTGGTGACACAGGCCGGTGTCATCACCCTCGGCAACCGCACCGATCCGGGCAACTTGACCGTCATCAGCGCGCGCACCGATCGCACCGTCGGCAGCGCACCGGTTCACGGCAGCGCGATCTTCCTGAACAATGCATCGAATAACATCACCGGCAGCATCTCCGTGAGCGCGAGTCCTCCGACCATTACGACGGGCGGAGCGGACGTACAGACCGGCATTGTCCAAACCGGAGGCACGTCGATTTCCGTCGCAGGCGTCGCGAGTTTCACCGCGGAGGCCTCCGCCGCCGGCAGCCTCGGTATCGTGCTCACGAACACGGGCAACAGCTTCGGCACTCTGGTGCTGAGCGGCAACACCGTCAACGTGACGAACTCCGCAACGGGCCTCACGACCATCGGCAGCGCCCTGGCCACGACCGGTTTGACGCTGACCACTGCCGGCGGACTGGCGCAGCTCGGCGCCATCAATACCCCGGCGCTCAGCATCAACTCAATCGGCAGCGTGACTCTCAATAACGCCGGCAACGACGTGAGCTCCATTGCCGTAGTCTCCAGCGGCAATCCCATCAGCTATGTCGATGCCAACGACGTGTCCGTGGCCGGCATCAGCGCCGGCGGCGCAACCGTCAGCCTGACCGCCGGCGGTACCGGCAACCTGACACAGAGCTCGGCGCTGCTGAACGTCGGCTCGTTGAGCGCCAACGCGGGTGGTGCCGTGACGCTTGTGAACGTGGGCAACACCATCAGCTCATTGGCCGTGTCGACGGCAGGCACCGGCCTGCAGGTACGGAATTCAACCGGGCTGGGAATCGCCGGCATCGTCAGCACCGGCACCGGCGATCTCAGCGTGCGGGTCTCGGGTGATCTGACCTTGAATGCCGGCGGCCGCCTCGAGGCTCTCGCCGGCAACCTGGTCGCGTCCACCGAAGGCGCGGGCAACTTCATCAACAATTCGAGCTCGGGCGCCACCGCGCTGGTGGCGGCCAGCAGCGATCGCTGGCTGGTGTACAGCGACACGCCGGACCTGGTTTCGGGCGCACACACCGTCAAGGGCGGACTGACCTCGTCCTTCCGTCACTACGGCGTCACCTATGCCACCTACGCGCCGGGGTCCGTAACCGAAAGCGGCGATGGATTCATCTACAGCCAAGCGGCCGGCACATTGACCGTCAGCGCCATCATCAGCGGCACCCCGTCGCAGGTGTACGGCGATGCGCCCACCGGCACCTTGGGCTACGCCATCAGCGCTGGACGGCTCGACAGCGAAGACACTACCGGCAACATCATCAGCGGTGGCACGGCGACCTACAGCGGCGCGCTGTCCAATACCATGAACGCGGGCGCCTACAGCATCACCTACACCGGCGGCCTCACCTCCAGCTACACGCTGGCGGCCGACACCAATGGAGTCACCTATACCGTGACGCCCGCGGTACTGACCTATACCGCCGGCACTGCGTCACGCGCTTACGGCGCGGCCAATCCGACGCTGACCGGCACCATCGGCGGCTTCAAACTCAGTGACAGCGCGGCAGTGCTGAGCGGCAGCGCCGCCTGGACCACCGCCGCAACGGCTGGCAGCAGCGTCGGCCGCTACGCCATCAGCGGCAGCGGCTACTCGCTGGTCAGCGGCACCAACTACACCTTCGCTCAGGCCGTGGGCAATTCCACCGCGTTGAACGTGGGCACAGCCGGCCTGACCGTCACCGCAACCAATGCCACCAAGACCTATGACGGCCTCCTCTACAGCGGCGGCAACGGCGTCACTTACAGCGCCTTCGCCAACGGCGAGAGCGCCAGCAACTTAGGCGGCGCCCTCGCCTACTCGGGCACGTCGCAAAGCGCACGCAATGTGGGTGGCTACATCATCACGCCCGGCGGATTGACGTCGGGCAACTACGCCATCACCTATGCCGACGGTACACTGACGGTGAGCAAGGCCGCCATTACCTTGAGCACGGCCCCCGTCACCAAGATCTACAACGGTACCTTGGCCGCTGTGGGTTCGGCCACGGTCTCGTCGGGCACGCTGTTCACCGGCGACACGCTGAGCGGGGGCAGCTTCGCCTTTACCAACGCCAATGCCGGTACCGGCAACAAAACGGTCTCCGTCAGCGCCGTGACCCTGAACGACACCAACGGCGGCGGCAACTACACCATCAGCTACGCGCCCAATGTCGCCAGCACCATCACCCCGGCCAGCCTCACGGTGAGCGCGACCAACGTCACCAAGACCTACGATGGCTCGTTGACCGCCACCGACACGCCCACCGTGGTCGCGGGCACGCTGTACCACAATTCCAGCAACGCCGGCGCACTGGACAATGTCAGCGGCGGTGCCTATGCCTTCACCGACGCGAATGCCGGGGCCGGCAACAAAACCGTCACCGTCGGCGGCGTGACCGTGAACGACGGCAACGGCGGCGGCAACTACGCACTGACCTACGCCAACAACACCACCAGCACCATCAACCAGGCCACGGTGAACTTCCTGGGAACGGTCACCGCGAGACCCTACGATGGAACCCTCCTCGCCACCCTGTCCGGCTACACCTTGACCGGCTTGGTGGGCAGCCAAACCTTGGTGGCAAGCGACAGCGCGGCGGTGTTCGCCGACAAGAACGCCGCCACCGGCAAGACCGTGACCATCAGCGGGATCGCGCTCGCAGACGGCACCAACGGTGGATTGGCATCCAATTACCATGTCGCAACCACCGCCACCGCCTTGGGTAACATCAATCCGAAACTGTTGACGGTCAATGCCACGGTCGCCAACAAGGTGTATGACCGCACCACCGCCGCCACGCTGACCAGCTACGGACTCTCCGGCTTCGTGGGCGGCGAAACCGTGACGCCGGTTTACACCGGCACGGCGAGCTTCGTCGACAAGAACGTGGGCACCGCCAAGGCAGTCACCATCACCGGCATCAATTTACTGAACGGCACGAATGGCGGGCTCGCCGGTAACTATGCCGTCGCGGCTACCGCCACGGGCAGCGCCAATATTACGCCGGCAACGCTGCACGTGGCCGGCGTGGTCGCGCTCGACAAGGTGTACGACGGCACCCTGACGGCGAGTCTCAACACTCAGGCGGCAATACTGACGGGCGTCATCGGGTCGGACAATGTGCAGGTGGGCTCGATCACCGGTACGTACTCCACCAAGGACGTGGGCACCAACAAGAGCATCGGCACCGGTACCTTCCTTCTGACCGGCACCGATGCCATCGACTACACCTTGGTCCAGCCCTCGGGCCTGACCTCGAGCATCACACCGCGCAGCTTGACCGTGGCGGCCATCGGCGTGAACAAGGTCTACGACACGACCACGACCGCGACCGCCAGTCTCACCGACAACCGCGTCGCCGGCGATTCGCTGAGCATTACCTCCGTCGACACCTTCATGGACAAGAATGCCGGCACGGGCAAGTACGTCAGCATCTCCAACATCGCGATCAGCGGCACCGATGCGCTCGACTACACGGTGAATGCCAGCACCGCCACCTCGGCGAGCATCACCCAGGCGAACCTCGCGGAAACAGTCACCGGCGTGAACAAGGTGTACAACGCCACCACAGCCGCTACCGTCACGCTCACCGCCAGCCCGCTCGCCGGCGATGTGGTGAGCCTCAATTCGTCGACGGCTGCCTTCGCGGACAAGAACGTCGGCACGGCGAAGATCGTGACCGTGGGCGGCATCACCGGCAGCGGCGCCGACGCAGGCAACTACACCATCAGCACCGTAGCGAGCACCAGCGCGAATATCACGCCCGCCACCATCACCGGAGTCACCGGCGTCACCGCAGCGAACAAGGTCTACGATGGCACGACCACGGCCACGCTGGTGAGCGGCACCCTGGGCTTCGTCGGCATGTATAGTGGCGACACCCTGACGGCGACGGCCACGAATGCCGTGTTCAACGACAAGAATGCGGGTATGGCCAAGAGTGTGACCATCGGCGGGCTGGTGCTGAGCGGCACCGATGCGGGCAACTACCTCCTGACCGCAAGCGGCACCACCACCAGCTCGGCGAACATCACGCCGCGCGGCCTGACCGTGACGGCGACGGGAAACAACAAAGTCTACGACGGGTCCACCGCCGCCACGGTGAACCTGACGGATGATCGAATCGCCGGCGATTCGTTGAATATCGTCTCGACCGATGTGTTCCTGGACAAGAACGCCGGTAACGGCAAATATATCAGCGTGGCCGCGATCGCGCTGAAAGGTGCTGACGCCGGCAACTACCTGGTGAATGGCAGCACCTCCGCCTTCGCCAACATCACCCCGGCAACTCTCACGGTGATCGCCGCGGGTGTCGATAAAGCCTATGACGCCACCACCTTGGCAACGGTCACCTTGACCGACGCGCCGCTGGCCGGCGATGTCGTGAATCTCAACTATGCGGCGGCAAACTTTGCCGACAAGAACGTCGGGGTGGGCAAGACCGTGACCGTCAATGGCATCACCGGCAGCGGCGCCGATGCGGGTAACTATTCGATCAATACGCGGGCCGCCGGCGTGGCCAACATCACTCCGGCCACCTTGACCGTCGCTGCCATCGGCAACTCGAAGCCCTACGACGGCAACGCATCCGCATCCGTCACGTTGACCGACAACGCGTTTGCGGGCGATCAACTCACGCTCGACAACTCGAGCGCTTCCTTCGCGACCCCCAGTGTCGGCAACGGCAAGATCATCACGGTGGCCGGAATTCGGCTCGCCGGCGGCGCCGATCAAAACAACTATCTGCTGGCCGAAACACAGGTCGAAGCCACGGGTAATATCACCGGAAACGTCATTGGCAGTTCAGCGGCCCTCTCCTCGCTACCGCCGGCGCTGCCGCAGCCGGTGACGAGCATATCGGTGCCGACCGCACCGGCGGCCATACTCGACCTGACATTGCCCGCTCACTTCGTGCTCTTCAGCAACGCAGCCACCGGTAGCAACACGGCCGCCGGCAGCACCATCGGCGCAGGCATGGGCTGGGCACCCAATGGGATCAGCAAACCGGGCATTCCGGTCGCAGCCAACGACCAGGTCACGGTATCGCTGGTACAACCGGCGGCGGCGCCGCTGTCCGGCATGATTACCGTCTCCGTACCCGAGGACATCGTATCGTCGGGCAAGGGATTCAGCTTTCCGCTGCCGGAAGAGTTGCTCGACGCTGCGGCATTCGGCGATGTGCAAGTGACGAGCGCCAATGGAAAACGTCTGCCGTCCTGGTTGCGCTTCGTGAAAGACACCAAGACTTTCACGGCCGCAGCGGCGCCGGCCGGCGCTCTGCCGATGGACGTACTCGTCGGCATCGGAACGCAGCGCTGGAAGATGTCCATCATCCAACATTAGCCACGGTCGCTCGGCGGCGCACGCGACGACGCCGGCGGCGCGGTGGTGGGTGCCGCAAGCGGCAATAGACGTCCCGCACAATTCCCATTAGAGTTGCGCCAACTCAACCAAGAAAGGGACTTTACATGACCAAACGACTGGTTGCGGAATTCATCGGCACGCTCTGGCTGGTCCTCGGGGGCTGCGGCAGCGCCGTCTTGGCGGCGGCGTTCCCGGCGCTGGGCATTGGCTTCGTCGGTGTCTCGCTTGCTTTTGGCCTGACCGTGTTGACCATGGCGTACGCCATCGGTCACGTCTCCGGCTGTCATCTCAATCCGGCGGTATCCGTGGGCCTGTGCTGCGGCGGGCGATTTCCCGCCAAAGATCTGATTCCCTACGTCGTCGTCCAGATATTGGGCGGCATCGCGGGAGCCGGCATTCTCTACCTGATTGCCAGCGGGCACTCTGGTTTCGATGTGAGCGCCGGTTTCGCATCGAATGGATACGGCGAACATTCCCCCGGCGGCTACACGCTGCTGGCGTGCTTAACGACGGAACTGGTCATGACCTTCGGTTTTCTCTTCGTCATCATGGGATCGACTCACGGAAGCGCACCCAAAGGCTTCGCGCCGATTGCCATCGGACTGTGCCTCACGCTCATCCATCTCATCAGCATTCCCGTGACGAATACGTCGGTGAATCCGGCGCGCAGCACCGGGCCCGCGCTTTTCGTCGGCGGCTGGGCGCTGGGGCAATTATGGCTGTTCTGGGTGGCGCCCATCGTGGGTGCGGCGCTGGCGGGCATCACCTATCGCTGGGTGGGCGGCGATGAGCCCGCGCCGATCGCAGTGACCGGACAAAAGTAGGGAGCGGCGTTATCTGAGGCGGCGGCGTTATCGCGCCGCAGTCACAGCGCCGCCAGGTAACCACCGTCGATGTACAAAATTTGGCCCGTGATATAGGCGGCCGCGTCGGAACAGAGAAACACCGTCGCGCCGCAAAGATCGTCGAGCACGCCGAAACGACCCAACGGAATCTTCGACAGCATGCTGTCCTGCCACTGCTCGTCCCGGTAGAACGATTCGGTGAGCGCGGTTCGAAAATAGCCTGGGCCAATACCGTTCACACGGATGCCCCGAGCGGCCCACTCGGTGGCGAGCGCTCGAGTGAGGCCGGCGAGTCCTGATTTCGATGCACCGTACGCCGCGGCGCCGGCAACGCCCACCTCAGAGGTCAACGAGCACATATTGACGATGCTGCCGCCGGACGACATGCGCCGGCCCGCCGCTTGGGCGGCAAAGAACGCACCCTTGAGGTTGGTGCCGACGATCTGGTCCCAGAGCGCTTCGGTGACATCGAGAGACGCACAGACTTGCTCGATGCCGGCGTTGTTGATGAGAATGTCGATGCGTCCGAGGGATTGCGCCACCTGCTCGAACGCCGTCTCGATGCTCGAAACATCCGCCACATCAGCGCGAAAATGCTGCGCCTGGCAGCCGGCGGCGACCAGCCCGGCGGCGGCCGCGGCCAGCGCCGGTTCATCGCGGCCGAGCAACGCCACCGCTGCTCCGGAATGCGCCAGCGCCGCCGCCACGGAACCGCCGATACCGCGCGAGGCACCGGTGATCACCGCAACCTTGCCGTCCAGTGAAAAATTAGGCCGCTGGATGTGCCGGATTGTATTACCCAATGTACGGGCGGCTTACCGCATGCCCCGGCAGCTCACCGCAGACCCGGCGGCTTAGGCGGCTTACCGCTAGTGGACGGCCGTCAGTGGGCCGCATTCTCGGCAAGCCGGTGCGCCAGCGCGCACAGCGCCGCATCCGCGCCGCGTCGTGCCACGAGCTGCAGCCCGGCCGGGAGTCCGGCACGGGTCTCGAGCGGAACGGTCAATGCCGGATGGCCCGACACGTTGAACGGCCGCACCAACGTGGTCATGCGCAGCGAAGCCTGCGCATCGCCCGCCGCCTCGAGAGTGAGCGGAACATCCGGCAGCGTCGGCAGCGCGAGCGCATCGACACGATCGAGAAGCGCGTCGACCTCGATACGAAACTTGACTCGACAGGCCTCCGCCGCTTGCAACGCGTCGCTGGTGATGTTCCTCGCCGCCAGCAGGCGCGCTCGCACGTCGGCGCCCAGCGCCTGAGATTCCGCGAGATGCCCATACGCGGCCCAATTTTCCGCACCGATGATGGTAAGACCGGCTGCAAACGCCTCTTCAAAGGACGGGAGGTGTACGGCTCTGGTGGTGATATCTGCATCGCTCAGCACGCCGCGAACGGCCTCCTCGACGAGGGGATCCGCCCCCACACTCAAAACGCCCAATGTCACCGTGGCGGGAGGCGACTGGGCGACGAATGACGAATCGATCAGCGCCATTGCCCGTTCGATCATGCCGAGATCACGGGCGAATGGCCCGACGCAATCCAGAGTGGACGTCCTGGGATGGACCCCCTCCCGGCTCACCCGGCCGTAGGATGGCTTGAGCCCATACACACCGCAGCAACCCGCCGGTACTCGGATCGAGCCCCCCGTGTCGGTGCCTAGGGCGAAATCCACCAGACCTGCCGCGACGGCAACCGCCGAGCCGCTCGACGACCCGCCCGGGACACGGTCGGTGTAGCGCGGATTGACCGGTGTGCCGGTCCAGCGATTGATCCCGGTCACGCCATACGCGAGTTCGTGCATATTGGTCTTGCCGACGATGCGGCAGCCGCCATCGAGCAATGCCTGCACTACCACCGCGTGGCGCGCGGCATTCGGCGCCTGGGCGAACGCGGCGCTGCCGGCCCGCGTCGGATAGCCTCCAATGTCGATGGAATCTTTGATGCCGACACGCAGACCGTCACCGCCAAGCTGCAGGGATTGCACGAAGACGGCATCGGCAGGGTCGCGGCCAGTGCCTGAATTGCCACCGGTGACCGGTGCGATCGGACCTTCGAGTTCCATCGTCTAAGTCTAGCTCACTTCTTGAAGGACCTGGCCCCGGCTAGAAGGGTGCGGTGTGGTGGTCGAAGTCGTGTGATCGCTGGGCAATGACGATGATGGGATCCAATTCCTGGGTGTGACTCGCACTCCCCGCTTTCTGTGGCGCGATTTCGATGAGGCCTTGGCCGGAACTCAGTACGGCCAGGGTCAAGTTGAGCATGAACGTCAACGCCACCGACAGTCGCACCGAGATCGGCTTGCGCGGCGGCGCAGCGTCCTCGTCCGCATCGAGGTTCGGCAGCTGCGTGGTGGTTCCGGTGCAGGAGATTTCACTGACGAGGCCGCCCACGCACAACAACGCGAATGCCAAAGCGGTTCTCTCGAGAGCGAGGGCCCCCGGCAGCATGAACACCAGCGTAAGCGCAATGGCGCCATAACAGGCGAGCACGAAACCGAATGCCAGCACCGGGTCGACGTGTTGCCCGGACGCAGCGGACTCGACCCCGCCCGGGCCCGTGGCGATGGTCTCGCTGTCCGTTTTGCGGGCGACGAACTTGAGCCCGAGATCGGCCGACAAACGCACCAGAGAACCTGCGGTGGCTACCGAAAAAATGACGAGGAACTCGATCACGCAAACTCCTTCGGATCTTGCTCCGTAGTTGACGGCCGAAATCCCGGCCGGTACTGCGACCGCTTTCTCAAAGATGCAGCATGGGATTCACCGATTTGTGCAGTATGAGCCGCGCGTCACAAAAAAACCCGGGCACCCGCCACACAGCCGACCACCATCATGCTCACCAGTATCATGGCCGCCGGCACCGGCTCATGCAACATGGCCGCCGCCAGTGCGAGGCCGAAGAATGGTTGCAGCAACTGCAACTGCCCGACACCTGCGATGCCGCCGAGCGCGAGGCCCCGGTACCAGAACACGAAACCGATCAGCATGCTGAAGAGCGAGACGTAGGCGAGCGCCCACAGCGCCGCGTGACTCACGCCTTCGAACGAAGTTGGCCGCGCCCACCAAGCGAGCGGCAGGGTCATCGGCAACGACACCACCAGCGCCCAACAGATCACCTGCCAACTTCCCAGGTGTCGCGACAGCCGAGCGCCCTCCGCATAGCCGAGCCCGCAGACGACGATGGCTCCCAGCATCAGCGCATCGCTGCCCAGCGATGCATCAAGGCCATTGCGTAACGCGTAGGCAACCACGGCGGTACTGCCGAGGGTGGCGAACGCCCAGAACGCGGGCTGCGGTCGTTCGCCTCCACGCAGCACCCCAAAGATCGCCGTTGCCATGGGAAGCAGGCCGATGAACACGATGGCGTGCGCCGAAGTTACGTGCCGCAGCGCCAGCGCGCTCAGCAATGGAAAGCCCACGACCACGGTTAGGGCGACCGTGACCAGCGGCATGGCATCGCGGCGAGCGGGCCGGACTGCGCGAAACGCGAGCAGCAGGCCGAGCGCCAGCGTACCGGCGATCACCGCGCGTGCGAGGGTGAGAAAAACCGGGTCGAGCGTCTGCACGGCGATGCGTGTCGCGGGCAGCGAGCCGCTGAAGATAATCACACCCAGCAACCCGCTGCACCAACCGTCGGTGGTTTTTCCCATTCAAAGCTCCGCATGTCCGTGGAACTCATAGGATCCGCTGGAGGCGCCAAGGGAGTAAGCTACGCATCAGTACAATTGGCATGAACTGTACTGGTCACAGAGCAATACAGATGCAAGACACAAACCCCGGCGGCGTGCGCTCTAGCACCCGAGTCGCCGCCGTGATGGACTCCCTGCGCGAGCGGATCGCGAGTCGCGCGCTGATGCCCGGCGCCCGCGTGCCGTCGATCAGGGCGATGACCGAGAGCATCGGCGTGTCGAAATCCACCGTGGTCGATGCCTACGATCGACTGGCGGCGGAAGGCGTTATCGTGGCGCGGCGCGGCTCTGGCTTCTTCGTCTCGGGCCACGCCGCACCGTTCGCGCTCGCCCAGCTCGGACCACGCCTCGACCGGGAGGTAGACCCGCTATGGCTCACGCGGCAGTCGCTGGAAACCGACCTCGCGGCGCTGAAACCGGGCTGCGGTTGGATGCCACCGTCGTGGCTGCCTGAAAACTGCGTGCGGCGCGCACTGCGGGCGGTGGCGCGCGATCGGAATTCGCAGCTGGCCGACTACGCTTCGCCGGCCGGTCTGACCGCGCTGCGCCAACAGTTGGCGCGACGGCTCGCGCAGCATGGCGCCGATGCGCCACCCGAGCAGATCGTGCTCACCGATAGCGGCACCCAAGCGCTCGACCTGGTGTGCCGCTTCCTGCTCGAACCCGGAGATACCGTCCTGGTCGACGATCCTTGCTACTTCAATTTCAAGGCGTTGCTGCTCGCGCACCGGGTGCGGATCGTCGGCGTGCCGTACACTCCGACGGGCCCCGATCTCGCACACTTCGAGCGCGCGTTGGTGGAACATCGTCCGCGGCTCTATGTGACGAATTCGGCCATTCAAAATCCCACCGGCGCGACGCTCGCGCCCAGTGTGGCCCATGGCCTGCTGAAGTTAGCCGGCGAGCACGATTTACTGATCGTGGAGGACGACATCTTCGCGGATTTCGAAGACCGCCCTTCGCCGCGGCTCGCGGCGTTCGACGGATTGATGCGCGTGGTATCCATCGGCAGTTTTTCGAAAACGCTGTCGGCGGCGGTGCGCTGCGGCTATATCGCGGCGCGCGCGCAATGGATCGAACCACTCATCGATCTGAAACTCGCGACGTCGTTCGGCAATGGAACGCTCGCCGCCGATGTCGTTCATCGGTTGCTGGTTGACGGCACTTACCGTCGACACCTCGACGAGATGCGCACCAAGCTCGCCGATGCGATGGGCGAGACCATGCGACGGCTCACGATGGCGGGCCTCGGCATCTGGACGCGGCCACGGGCGGGGATGTTCATTTGGGCGCGCTTGCCCGATTCGCTCGACGCGGCCCAGATTGCACGCCGCGCGCTGGCGGACAACGTCGTGTTCGCGCCCGGCAACGTCTTCAGCACCTCTCAATCTTCGGCAAGCTATCTACGCTTCAACGTATCCCAATGTAACCGGCCAAAGGTGTACGAGGCGCTTCAGCGCGCGATGGACCGCGCGGCAATCGAACGATAGATTGATGGTACGACGTATTGAAGGGTATGCTGCGGACGTCACAATCATGCCGACAATCAGACCTCGTCAACGGAGCGCGTAAACGGAGATGCAGATGCCTGATCGCTCGACCGTTGTGAGGCAATTTCGTACCGCCCTGATGGCTTCCGCCGGTCTCACCTACCTCCTGACCGGGCCGGCCGGAGCACAAGGCAAAGAACCGATCAAAATCGGCATCATTTCCGAGGAATCTGCGATTACCGGCGCCGGCATCAGCAAGGGCGCACAGTTGGCCGTCGACGCCATCAATGCCGCCGGCGGGGTCGATGGCCGCAAGTTCGAAATCGTCCAGTACGACGATCACTCCTCCGCCGCGGACGCGGTGCGCGCCTTCCAGCGGGCGGTGAGCCAGGACAAGGTGGTCGCGGTCATCGGCGTGTATATCAGCGAGATTGCCCTCGCGCTGGAACCCTGGGCGGCACGTTCGCACACTCCCTTCATCACCACCGGCGCGGCCAGCAATGAGATCAGCAAACACGTCCACGACGACTACGACAAGAACAAATACACCTTTCATGAATACCTGGCATCGGGCTTCATTGCGGATTCGGTCTGCGATGCGATAAAGGAGAATCTGCTGCCGCAATATTCGATCAAGACGGCTGTGGTGTTCAGCGAGGATGCCGCCTGGTCTACGCCGCTCGACACCGAATACATGGCATGCCTCCCAAAGATCGGCGTGAAGGTGCTCGACCACCTGCGCTTCTCGGCCGATACCGGCGATTTCACTCCTTTGTACAACAAGATCGAAGCGCAGAAGCCCGACGTCATCGTCACCGGCATCAGTCACGTCGGCGTGCAGCCCACGGTGCAATGGGCGCAGCAGCAAGTGCCCATTCCCATGATCGGGTATTCCGGACAGGCGACCTCAGGAACATTCTGGAACGACACCAACGGCGCGGCGGCGGGCGTCGTCACCTATTCCCTCGCGGCGGAAGGCGCCGAGTTGACGCCCAAGACGCGTCCTTTCGTTTTCGACTACATCAAACGCTTCGCCGGTGCACCCGTCGTGACCGCGTTCACCACGCACGACGCGCTCAACGTGTTGGCCGACGCAATCAGGCGCGCCGGCTCCACGGACGCCGACAAGCTGGTCACCGCCCTGGAGAAGACCGACTACATGGGCACCGTCGGCCGTGTGCAGTTCTATGGCCGCGACAGCGAATTCACTCATGCCATGAAATACGGCCGCGACTACGTGCCGGGGATCATGTTGCAGTGGCAGAACGGCAAGCAAGTGATGTTATGGCCCAAAGCCGGATCGCAAATCAAATCCAGCTTCCCTCCGTTCACGCATCTGCAGCGGAAGTAACGAGTATAGCCAAAGTCTTTACAGCCTCGGCGCGCCGCCGACACGGAGAGTCATGCTCGAACTTCAGATCCTGATCGACGGTTTCGCGATCAGTGCCCTGTACGCACTCGGAGCCGTGGGGTTCACCCTCATGTTCGGCGTCTCTGGTGTGCTCAACCTCGCGCACGGCGCGACCATGGTGGTAGCGGCGGTTACCGCGTGGGTGGTCGCGGGACAGTATGCGGTCAATCCCTGGATGGCCGCAGTCGCCGGAACGGGCGCCGGCGTGGTCACCGCATTCGCGACTTACTTCCTCATCGTGCGCCCGATCCAGCGCTCTCGCTCGGTGCCGGCGGCGGAGAAGGAGATTTTCGTCCTCACCGGTACCTTGCTCTGGGGCATCATGATCCAGGAAGCGGTGGCTTATTTCTATACCGACAATCCCAAAACGGTGCGGCCGCTGCTCGCCGGCGTCATGCAGATCGGTGGTGTGCGAACGCCCATCAACGAATTGTTGATTGCGGTGATTTGCTGGTCGGTGATCGGCCTGCTCTGGCTGCTCGTCAATCGCTCGAAGGCCGGAAAAGTTCTATTGGCCGCGTCGATCAACCCGCGCGCGCTCACTCTTCTCGGGTTCGAGCTCTCACGGGTGTACCTCATGGTCTGGCTGATTTACGGCGTGCTCGCGGGCGTCGCCGGCGTGCTCTTGGCGACGTTTCTCGGCGCGAGTTCAGCGCAGGCCAGCCAACTTACCGCAAGCGCCTTTTCGATCGTCGTACTCGGCGGCCTCGGCAGCGTCTCCGGCTCGCTTCTCGCGGCTTATATAGTCGGCTATCTCGAGACCATGACGGCCTATCTGATATCGCCCACGTACCGCACCATACCGGCACTGGTCCTGCTGGTACTCGTCATTTATGTCCGCCCGCGCGGGTTGTTGGGCCGACGGTGACGGAAGCCCTGCGCGGATTGCTCAAGTCGCGCCTTTTCTGGATTGCGCTCTGCGGGACGGTGGTATTGGTCACGCTGCCTTGGGTGGTATCGGCCTATGTCCTCGGCATCCTGACAGTCGCCTATTATTTTGGTGTTTTCGCCATGTCGTGGGATCTGCTGTTCGGGTTCGCGAACGAGGTCAATTTTGGGCCCACCTTCCTCATCGGCAGCGGCGCTTACGCGGCCGGATTGCTCAACGCCTCCGGAGCGCCCATTTGGCTGTGCCTGATTGCGGGGGGCGCGGCGGCCTTGGTGGGCGGCGTGGTACTCGCTGTGCCCGCGCTGCGGCTCAGCGGTCCCTATTTCGGACTGACCACTCTCGTCGCGGTGTTGCTGCTGCAACAGTTCATCGTCATTTTCGCGAGCCGCACCGGCGGCGAGATCGGCTTGACCATGAATGATATTTTGTCGATGGACACCACCACCAATTATTGGTACGCGCTGGGATTCATGGCGGTTTCCGGCTTGATCCTGTTCACTCTGTCACGCTCGGCCGTGGGCTTGATCCTGCAGGCCAGCGGGCAAGACCGGATTGGCGCGTCGGCCCTGGGCTTCAACGTGGTCAAGCACAAACTCGCCGCGTTCTGCATCAGTGCCGTGTTTTCCGGCCTGGCCGGTGCAATGCTGGTGTTCTACTTGGGCACCGCATCGGTGGGAACCGTGGTCGACGTCTCCGTGGGCGTGCAAGTGATCATTGCAGCCGTGCTGGGCGGCCGGCGCACCATCGTGGGAGCCGCCATCGGCTCGATCTTCCTCATCGTGGCCGGCGAGGCGTTGCGTCCCCTCGGACAACTCAGCACCTTCGTGGTGTCCGGCATCGCCCTTCTGGTGATCCTGTTCTTCGTCGACGGGCTGATGGGCTTGCTGCTGCGCGGGCGGGAGGAGACATAAACGCGGTGACGGACCTGCGCGCTCCCGCAGCTGCGGTCAGCGTGCCGCTGCTGGACGTGCGTGGTATTACCAAACGATTTGGTGGACTGGTGGCGGCCAAGGACATCACGTTCCAGATCGGAGCGGGCGAGATACTGGGGCTGATCGGGCCCAACGGGTCCGGTAAATCAACCGTGATGCAAATCATCATGGGCATTCACCGTCCCAACGCCGGCAGCGTCCGAGTGACGGGGGTCGATGTCGCCGGCTGGCCACCGCACCGAATCGCACAGCAAGGCGTGGGCATTGTGTTTCAGCATTCGCGGCCGCTGCATCGGCAGACCGTGCTCGAAAACATCATGCTCGGCCTGTTGCCGGATAAGCTGCTCAAACTGGCCGCCGACCGGCACGTGCGCGAGAAAGCGCGGGAGATCGCCGAGCGCGTCGGACTAGGCGGTGTATTGAACCGCAAACCCGGCACGCTGCCATTCGCCGATCTGCGCCGCATGGAGCTGGCCAAGGCCATCGCCCGCGATTCGCAGGTGGTGTTGATCGACGAGCCCTTCGCCGGACTGACCACGGGCGAAGTGGCTGCGTTCGCCCGACTCATCGCCGATTTCCGTAACGACGGCCGCGCCGTTCTGCTCGTCGATCACAACGTGAAAAGCGTGGCCGCGCTGGCGGATCGAGTGTTTGCAATGTACCTAGGCGAGCGTATCGCCGAAGGCACTCCCGAGGAAGTCACGCGCGATGCCACCGTCCGCCGGGTGTATCTCGGCGGCGGCATCGAAGTCGCGACTCGCCCGGCTCGCAATGCGCGCGGCGCGGCGCTGCTGCAAGTCGAGAATGTCAGCGTTCTCTATGGCAAGGCGCAGGCGCTCGAATGCGTGTCCATCCATGTGGACGAAGGCGAGTTCGTATCCGTAGTGGGCTTGAACGGCGCCGGCAAGACCACGCTGTTCAATGCGATTTCGGGCCTGGTACCCTACAGCGGGCGCATCAGCTGGGACGGCAAGGAGTTGCGCGGTCGCAGCGCCGCCGCCATTGCGCGCCACGGGATCGTGCACTGTCCCGAAACCCGTGAACTGGTTGGCGACATGAGCGTGCGCGAGAATCTCGATCTTGCCAGCCACCATCTCACCGCGGCGCAGGCCGCGCAGCAGCTCGAGTGGCTCTACCATCTCTTCCCCCGCCTGCGCGACCGCGAGCGGCAAATCGCCCGCACCATGAGCGGCGGCGAACAGCAGATGCTCGCCATTGCGCGATCGCTGATGATGCGGCCTACGCTGCTGATCCTGGATGAGCCCACGCTCGGACTGGCTCCGGTCATCTTGGAACAGATCTCGAACGCCCTGGAGCAGCTTCGCAACACCACCTCCATCACGGTGCTGCTCGGCGAGCAGAATGTCACCTTTGCATTGCCGCACGCGGATCGAATCTATGTCATGGATCACGCGCGCATCGTCTGGGAGGGCGAACCGTCGCGCTTCGCTGCTGAGGTCGCCGACACCTATCTATAGGCAGGATCCTGCCGCACGCCTCGAAGCGGCTACTCAATGTCTCTGTTGCCGGAGGATTGCAAATCGGATGGCGTACTCCGTTTCCAGCCCTGGGTCGGCCCCGGATCGGTACCACCTCGGCCGTGTAAACATCCAACTCATGCAGTATTCTTCTCTCGATCGCCCCACGTCACCGAAGTCATGGAAGGAAGCGCCGTATGCATGTGTCCGCGCGAATGACGCTTTGCTTTTTTCTGGCGCTTTGGTTTCTGGCGTTTTGCGGAATCGCCGCCTCCCAGGCCGATGACCGGCCCGCACCGGTGGACTGGGTCAACCCCTATATCGGCACGGGCGGATCGGAAAACGGGCCCGAATACGGAGGCATGGCGCCCCTGGTGACCACGCCGTTCGGCATGACCAACTGGACCGCCCAGACTCGGCAGAACCGCATCAGCGTCGGCTCCTACGCCTACGAGGACGATGCCATTTCGGGTTTTATCGGCACGCATCAGCCGGCGATCTGGATGGGCGACTATGGCTATGTGACGCTCATGCCGGAAGTGGACTCTATCGAGCCCAGCGTGGAATATCGGCGCCTGCGCTTCTCCCGCGCCGACGAGACCGTCACGCCCTATTACTACGCGGTGAAGATGGGCAACGCGGACAGCGCGCATCGCATCGTCGCCGAGATGACCGCCACCGATCACTGCGGCTATCTGCGCTTCACCTTTGCAGCCGGGAAAGAAGGCGGAGTCCTGGTCGAGGCGACGCGCGCGGGTGTCCAGGGCTGGGTCAAGGTGGACACCGACCGAGGCGAGATCGTCGGCTACAACCCCGACCGGATGGACGCTCATCTTACTTCGCTGAAGCTGCCTAATTTCAAGGGCTATTTCGTCGTGCGTTTCCGCCAGCGCATCCAGGACGCCCGCGTTTATCAGGGGCCGCTCCCCGCACCGGGAGTCGAGATCACGGGCGACAACGTGGGCGCCTTCGCGCGCTTCGCCGCCGCCGCGGGCCCGATGATCGAGGCCCAAGTCGGCACATCCTTCATCAGCATCGAGCAGGCGCATGCCAACCTCGACGCCGAAATGCCCACCTGGGACTTTGAATCCACGAAGGCGGCACTGAAGGCCACCTGGAACCGCAAGCTCGGCGAAATCGCAGTGGAGGGCGCCAGCGACGATCAGCGGCGTATCTTCTACACCGGCCTCTATCACGCACTGCTGTATCCCAAGCTGTTCTCCGAACAGGGCCGCTATTACAGCGCGTTCGACGACAGGGTTCACCAAGGCACGTCCTATACGGCGTTTTCGATCTGGGACACGTTCCGCGCCGAGAATAGTCTTCTCACGCTCGTGGCACCGGAGCGCATCGACGGAATGGTGCGCGCCCTGCTGCAGGACTACACCGAGGGCGGCCTCATGCCCAAGTGGCCCAATCCTTCCTACACCAACATCATGATCGGCACCCACGCCGACTCTTTGGTGGCCGAGGCGGTCACCAAGGGGTTCAAAGATTTTGATCTCGAGCTCGCCTACGCCGCCGTCGCCAAGGACGCCACCACGCCGCCCGAGGGCGATACCACCCGGCGCTGGTATGACCGTGAGCCGGATGTGCCCTATGAGGCGCGGGCCGGTCTCACCTATTCACGGACACTTGGCTATATTCCAGCCGACAAGGTGGACGAATCGGCCTCGAGTACCTTGGAGGAATCCTATGACGACTATGCCGTCGCCCAAGTCGCCAAAGCGGCGGGCGATAGGGAGGGCTATCGGCGCTTCCTGAGCCACTCCCTCACCTACAAGACGCTGTTCAACCCGGTGCGCGGCTTCATGCAGGCGCGCAATCTGGACGGGAGCTGGGCCGCACCGGACAACGGTTGGACGGAAGGCGATCAGTGGGTCTACCTGTTCGCCGCTCTGCACGACATTCCCGGTACGATCGCCTTGCTGGGCGGCGATGCCGCGTTCAACGCCAAGCTCGACGCCCACTTCGCCGGCGGCCACAACCGGCACGACAACGAGCCCAGCCACCACTACGGCTATCTCTATGACTTCGGCGGCCAACCGTGGAAGACCCAGGCGAGGGTGCGCCAGATTGCCCGCGACTCCTATTCCAACACACCCACCGGCGTACTCGGCAACGAGGACTGCGGCCAGATGTCCGCCTGGTACATCTTCACCGCCATGGGCTTCTATCCGGTCAATCCGGTATCCAAGACCTATATGATCGGCAGTCCGCTCTATTCGCGCGTGACCCTGAACCTCCCGAACGGCAAAATGTTCACGGTGTCCGCCGCAAACAATTCTGAAGAGCATCCCTATATCCAGTCTGCGACGCTGAACGGCAAGCGGCTCGACATTCCAGTCGTCACCCATGACCAGATCGAAGCCGGCGGCGAGCTAGCGTTCGTCATGGGACCAACGCCGTCACGCTGGGCGTCGCAGTGGCGGGGGACGTCACCTCGGCCTTAGGAATCGGGTGCCGACCATTCGCCGACCGTGGCCATCGATGCAACAGGAGAGTTGGGCGTTCCATCGCACGCCAAAAAGAAGCGGGAGCTCGCATCCTTGGGGCTCCCGCTTCGCTCTCAGAACTCGGCGGTCATACCAAAGAGAAAAGTCCGGCCGCTCGACGTATTCACTTCGATCCGCTTGGCCGTAACATCGGTGTATTGAATGATGTGCTGATCGCTCAGGTTGAGCCCTTCCAGCGTCGCCTTCAGGTGCGGCGTAATATTGTAGTGGGCGGAAAAGTCGACATTGTTGGTCGCCTCGTAGCCATCGCCAACATTGCCGTTGCCGCCGGCGCTGTCGAGATACTTGCCGCGATAGGCCTCTGAAACACGCACGCCCCAGCTGTTCGTTTCATAATAAAGCGTGGCGTTGGCTGAGTATTTCGACAAATTGACCAGCGGCAGGATCACGGATACCCCATTGATGATCGCGGCCGAGCTGCCGTCGGCGTAGGTGCCGTTGGCGACCACGCCCAGATGGTTGAAGGGCTCCGGCAGAAAATCGAAGTCGCGTTGGACGGCCATTTCGACGCCCTTGATGTTCGCGCCGCTCACGTTCACGGGTTGCGTGACGTTGTACAGAATCGACCCCGTTTGCCCGGGAAGCAGGAAAGACAGCGGATATCCCGTCGCCGAGTAGGGTTCCACGGTGGTCATGGAACTGATGAAGGCATCCATCTTCTTGTAGAAGACGCCCACCGATACGAATCCGACGTGTCCGTCGTAAAACTCGAGCGATCCTTCCACCGAATTGGCGGTGAACGGCTTCAGATTGGGGTTGCCGATGGAAAGGCTGCCTCCGAACGGTGCCGTCGAAATAGTGCCGGCCGCCGCCAGATCCGACAGCGCCGGCCGGCTGATGTCGCGGTTGGCGCTGAACCTCGCCACGAGATCGGGCCGTACATAGACGGCCACATTCAAAGCCGGCAGCCAGCCGCTGTAAGTGCGCGCGACCGAGACCGGCTGGAGGGCTCCCCCTACATTGATGGAGCCGCCAGAGGTCAGGTCGGTGGAGTAATGGCGAGCACCGGTATTCGCCTTGACCTGATAGCCCCAGATCATCGCATTGAGGTCGTATTGCAGGTAGGCGGCGGTGGTTTTCTCCGTGATGCTGTAGTTCGAGCCCGGCGACAGAAACTTCGTCGACATGATGTTACGAGTCTGTCCGATGGTGTTGTAGGTTGAGTTCACGTCGCCGACTACATAGGGCGCGAGCGTGTCATAAGGCACGAGCAAATCGCGGGGACGATCGAAGTCGCAAGACGGGGCCGGTTCACGCCACGCATCAGCGCCACCCCTGGCGGATTGGTGGCGGTAATCGCCGCCGTGTCGGTGGGTCAAGGCGTGGCCGTCGTTCCACACGCCACCGTCGACCATATTCGAATTCCCGGGATCACCTACTGCGCAATCGCCGGCAAGCGCATTGAGTCGCAGATCGCCCTCGCCTTTCGACGCCACGATCGGGCAGCGGCCGTCCGAGCGTTCGTCAATCAAGTTCGCCCGCTCGCGACCATGCTGGCAACGCGCGCAAGTCGATGAGCGCGAGGACGACGTTTCCACGGAACCTCCCATGCGGCAGGCCGCACCCCTGAGTAAACGAGGTTCGTAGCAATATTTTTGCGTGCTTGGTCGCTCAATCGCCGCTCAAACGGGGTGCACATCCGAGCAACGGACAACGGACGTTTCCGCGGAAACGTCCGCCACCGGCGGTGCGCCAAACGAGTGCGTCGCGCTGGGACGTTGCTTGGACTTGGCTTATCCTATTTGTCCGATGTTTACTTGGTGGTTAAGAACATGACGCACCCGTTCGTAGCCCCAATCCAAGGCAAGGTAACCCCCTTCACTCGAGCCGGCACGCTGGCACGGTATCTCTCATTCGCGCGCTGCTTCGCAATGGCTGCTGCGATCGCCTGCCTAGCGCCCGCCGCGCTCCACGCACGGATCACACCCGCTGAACTGCATGCCGCTGCGACTCCTACCAGCGACCCTACCTGGTGGAAGCACGCCGTCATTTACGAAATCTACCCCCGCAGCTTTCAAGACTCCAACGGCGACGGCATCGGCGACCTCGACGGCATCCGCGAGCGCCTCACTTACCTCCAGCGTCTCGGCGTCGACGCCCTCTGGATCGCACCCCTGTACCCCTCGCCTCAGGTCGACTTCGGCTACGACGTCTCCAACTACACCGCTGTCGACCCCCAGTACGGTACCCTCGCCGACTTCGATCAGCTCCTCGCCACCGCCAAGCAGCACCAGATCCGCATCGTCCTCGACATGGTGCTCAATCACACCTCCGACATGCACGCCTGGTTCCTCGAATCCGCCGGCTCGCGCAGCAACCCAAAAGCCGACTGGTACTGCTGGAGCGACGGAAAACCAGGTACTGGCCCCAACGAACACATGGGCCCCCACGGTCTCGTCGTTCCTCCCAACAACTGGATCTCGCTGTTCGGCGGGTCCGCTTGGGAGTGGTCGCCCGCGCGCCAGCAGTTCTACTACCACAAGTTTTACAAGCAACAGCCCGACCTCAACTGGCGCAATCCCGCGGTCGAGCAGGCCATGTTCAACGTCATGCGTTTCTGGCTCGACCGCGGGGTCGCCGGCTTCCGGCTCGACGCCGTCCCCACGCTCCTCGAAGACGTTCAGCTGCGCGACGAACCCGTCGCCGCACCCGGCCGCAACGCGCAAGGCGACCCGCTCCTCTCCGACATCTACACCAACATGCTGCCCGAGGTGCACGATGTCCTTCGCCGCCTACGTGTCATGGTTGACGGCTACCCCGGCGACCGCGTGCTCATCGGCGAGACCTACCTCCCCAACACCGCCGCGCTCGAACCATGGTACGGCGGCGCGAGTCACGACGAACTCCAGCTCCCCATGGATACCCTCGTCGGCTTCCACACCGAAGGCGGCACCATCAATGGCCCGAACGTCTCGCTCAACCTCCCGCACTTGCGCCAGACGCTCACCGAAATGCAGACCGAACTAGGCAGCAACTGGCCGCTCCTGGTCTTCGACAACCACGACAACCCGCGCAGCTGGGATCGCTTCGGCGACGGCGTCCATGACGCCGAACGCGCCCGCATAATCGCCACCATCCTGCTCACTTCTCGCGCCACCGCGCTCATGTACTACGGTGAAGAACTCGGCATGACCACCCACACGCCCGCACGCGTCGAAGACGTTCGCGATCCCATTGGCATCACTGGCTGGCCCAAGGAAAAGGGTCGCGACGGGGTGCGTACGCCCATGCAGTGGACCTCCGGACCGCAAGCCGGCTTCAGCACCGACCCTCAAACCTGGCTTCCGGTCGGATCTGACTACGAGACCATCAACGTTGCCACCGAAACGGCCGATCCTCGTTCCTTACTCCAGTGGCATGAACGCCTCATCGAGCTCCGCCGCTCCAACGGCACTTTGCGTAACGGCGGTACCGTCATGCTCGACCCCACCAATCCCTCCGTCCTCAGCTACCTCCGCACCGCACCCGCCGATTCGAAGCCGATTTTCATCGCCCTCAACATCACTGCCCGGCCCCAGCGCCTCCGTGTCGACCTCAAGCCCACCGGCATTCACACCACCGCCATCCGCACGCTTCTGACCGACGCAGACTCACTCGCTTCCGCCACCTCACTCGCCGAGATCACCCTACCGCCCTACGCATCTTTCGTCGCCGAGGTCCAGCAGCAGAGTCGTCCAGCACCTGCAGGAGTTAGAGGAGGGGACCGATGACCAAGCGCCCATATCTTGATCCTAGGGGTCTTACAGATTGGAATGAAGGGTCTGCGCGTCTCGCTGTTGCCGTCGGCACCAAAGACATCGGAAATGCGCTTTCGGCCCTCCTGAGGATCATCGTCGAATTCGACGCGATTTTTCTCGCAACCTTCCGACGCAATGCGCCCCCGACGGTCGCCTATTTCGTCGGAACCCAGGAACCGGGGGCACACTACCAGGATGGCCCCTATCTACTCGACCCTTTCTACGCCCACTTTCTCAACGGGGGCTCCGATGGTTGCTATCGCTTGAGCGAGCTGGCACCGGAAGGTTTCCGACGCAGCGAATATTTCTCGACTTACTACGGTGGCCTGAATATCGGTGATGAACTTGGATTGTCAGCGGCGATGGATCCGCAGTCCTGCGCTCATATCTCGATCGTTCGCAGGCCCGGCGCCACGCGTTTCACGACGCGTGATTGCAAATGGCTCAACGCCGGCGGGCCATTGGCCCCTGAGGTCATGCGGCGCATCAACGCCACGCTCGCGCCGCCGACCCGACATCAGTCCGTCGTACACGATAGCTTGCAACATGCGTACCAAAACTTCGGTACTTCCGTCCTAACCGAACGCGAACATGAAGTCACCCAGCTGCTGTTGCGAGGCAATTCTGCCAAGTCGATCGCGCGCACTCTTCTCATCGCCACGGAAACTGCGCGCAATCATCTCAAGCGTATCTATTCAAAACTCGGTGTCGCCTCGCAGGCGGAGTTGTTTGCATTGTTTTTTCGCGCGCTGGAACAGGTTGAGCCGGGCTTTGCCGGTGACCCTCTCGCACGATTGCGGTAGACATACACTGTAATTCAAGAGAACGGAGTGGACATGGGCCCTCACTCCCTCCGTTCCTGCAAAAAGGACCCGACTTATCCGGAGCTCCGGCAGCTCAGAAATCCGCTGAAGAAAGCGCGCGCATTGTCCTCGAGGCTTTCGATGTGATAGCCGCCCTCCTGCACGACCACTGTCGGTATATTCTGCGCGCCAATTGCCGCGCCTAGCCGCTCGAAACCATTGGTAGTAACGCTGACTTGCGACTGCGGGTCATCCTTATAGATGTCAAAGCCCAACGCAAGTACGAGCGCATCGGGCTTGAACCGCTCGAGTTCTTGAAACGCTTCCCCGACACGGTCGAAAAATGCGGCCTCCGTCGAACCATGAGGCATCGGTAAATTGACATTGAATCCGGTACCCGCCCCCTCGCCGCGCTCTTCCTCGAATCCGGCGACGACGGGGTAGAAATTTGTGGGATCACCGTGAATGGAGACGTACAAGACATCCGCGCGGCTGTAAAATATCTCTTGTATGCCCTGCCCGTGGTGCATGTCGGTGTCCAATATGGCGACGCGTCCGTGCGCACGTCGCAGTACTTCTGCTGCGATCGCCGCGTTGTTTAGATAACAGAAGCCCCCGGCTCTATCCGCGCGAGCATGGTGTCCCGGCGGCCGGCACAACGCATAGGCCTCGCGACATCCCCCGTTGATGGCGTCCGCTGCCGCGACCGCGCTTTGCGCGGACCCGTAGGCTGACCGCCAGGTATGGGTGCCCACGGGACAACTGCCGTCCGCCAAATACCGCGCCGCCTGCGCCAGCACGCCACGCAGTGGATTGCCTTCATACACATATACATTTGACATTACCTCGTCACCCCAGTCGTCGGGAATTCTTTTCCATTCTCGATGCGCCGCCTCGAGAAAGGCCAGGTAATTCGCGTCATGGACGGCTGCAATCGGCGCCATTCCGAAGTCGCCAGGTTCCAGGATCTCGAAACCCATCGATCGACACGCGGCAACGAGCCGTACGGCACGCTCAGGAATCTCCTGCGGAGACCGCATCTTTCCGCGCGACAGATAGGCGCGCGGATGGTGGAGACTTTGGTCCGCATGAAAAAATGTTTGCATCAGTTTGGATCTCTTACGGAGCGGGCCACGCAATGCCAAGCACGAACTCGGCCAATCATGGCGCAAATCTCCCGTGATGGCACTTGTTGCCTGTACAGCACCTATCTGGCGTGTTCACGGCAACGCATCTTGCGTACTCGCAGCAGGCATCACCGCTCGACGCTCGATCTTCTCAGCCTACAGTCGCGCGGAAACCCTCGAATGACTCATTTGGGCTATTCCATTCGATACGCAAAACGAACAGTCTGGATCCCGAATTCTAGCGGAGACATCATGAAACACCTGCCAATACCATCGGCACCGTCGGCGGCCACCAGCGACGACGCACGGGTCTGGCACGACGACAAGGCTCACTTCGTCCATCCTTTTACCCACTTTGACAGCTTCAACCAAAGCGGCTCTCTCATCATTTCCGAGGCCAAGGGCGCCTATATTTTCGATTCTCATGGCAAGCGCTACTTGGACGGCATCGGTGGCTTGTGGTGCATGTCGATCGGATACGGCGAGGAGGAAATGGTTCAGGCGATGGCGGATCAGGCCAGGAAGTTGAGCTTTTTTTCCGCTTTCGTCAACGTGACCAACCCACCCGCGGTGGCGCTAGCCACCAAGCTCGCGCAGCTCGCGCCCGGAGATCTCAACCGGGTTTTCTTTACGTCCTCGGGTTCGGACGCCAATGACACGGCGGTGCGCCTGGTTCACTACTACAACGCCAGACGCGGCAAACCTGAAAAACGTCACATAATCTCCCGGCTCGAGTCCTATCACGGAAGCACGTACCTCGCCATGTCGTTGAACGGCCGCAAAGGCGATCGCTCACCACACTTTCACTACGTGACCGATTTCATCCATCACGTATCGTGTCCGAACGTCTATCGTCGCCCCGAAGCACAGTCCGTATCGGAGTTCTGCGACAGCCTGGTGGAAGAATTCGAACAGAAAATACTGGCCATCGGTCCGACCAACGTCGCGGCATTCATTGCCGAGCCCATCATGGGCGCGGGTGGGGTCATCGTGCCGCCCCCAGGCTACCATCGGCGCACTTGGGAGATCTGCAAAAAATATGATGTTCTCTACATCTCCGATGAAGTGGTAACCGCGTTCGGCCGGCTTGGCTCATGGTTTTCATCCAAGGATGTATTCGACATTGAACCGGACATCATCGTGGTGGCCAAGGGCATTTCGTCCGGCTACGTACCGCTCGGAGCTACCCTCTTCAGCGACCGCATTTACGAAGTCATTTCAAGCCCAGATCCGAGCGCTTGGTTCACCCACGGGTTCACCTATTCAGGCCATCCGGTCGCGTGCAGCGCCGGCCTCAAGAATATAGAAATCATGGAGCAGCGCGATATCTGCGGGCACATTCGCGAGGTAGGCCCTTATTTGGAGCAACGTCTCAACGAGCTAAGCGACCTTCCTCTGGTCGGGGACGTGCGTGGCAGTCATTTCATGATGTGCATCGAGTATGTTGCAAACAAACACCGTCGCGAGTTGCTCGATGACGGGGTCAATATCGGCAAGCGTATTTCCGATCACTGTGAAGCTCATGGATTGATCGTTCGACCGTTAGCTCATTTGAATGTGATGTCACCGCCGCTGATTCTTACCGAAGCGCAGGTAGACGAATTGGTCGAGCGTCTTGCGGCCGGAATCCAAGACGTTGCCGACGACTTGATTCGTGAGGGTTACACGATCGACTGACGCTCATGAGTTCGCGGCCGTCTTGAGCAGCGATGGCCTTACTCGAGAGCACAGCCGCGAATATCCAACGGCTTTCAGTTCATGCAGCAGTTCCGAGTTCGTACGTCGATGTCGAATAATTGTAAAAGTGTCTATACTAGGGATGAAAACAATGGGTGAATTGGGACAGAGAAGGTACGCGAAGTACTTGTTTTCCAGTGCGATTTTGGCAGCGCCGCTGTATTTTTGCGCTCCACGATCGACGCTAGCCGACGAAGCAGCCGGCGCCAAGGCAACCGACGAGATCCAAGAGATTGTCGTCACCGCCCAACATCGGGTGCAAAGTCTGCAGGAAGTGCCGATATCCGTGACCGTGCTCAGCGGCGCAGCGATTCTAGAGAGCCACCTGCGTGACTTCAGCGATCTTTCGCTGCAGACGCCGAGCTTCACGTCGGGTACGGACTATGGGTACATTCGAAACTCCTCGATGAGGGGCATCTCGAACAATCAGTACGGTTTCGCCGACGATCCTTCCATCGCCATGTATGTCGATGATGTGTATCAAGGGCGCGGCGCCACCGGTATGCAGGTCAATGCGCTCTACGACATCGACCGTGTGGAAGTCATCAAGGGCCCCCAGGCGACGCTGTTCGGTCGAAGTTCCATTGCCGGTGCCATCAGCACCATCCTCGTGCAGCCCACCGATACCTTCTCGGCCTCCGGAGATTTGGGTGCCGGGCAGCGTGATCGCCTGATCGCGCGGGGCGCGGTCAACTTTCCCATCACGCCGAATCTCGCGATTCGCGTGGCTCTGGACTCAGAAAAGCAAGGCGGCTTCATTACGAATCTGAACGGAGGCCCGAAATTGGATCCCCTGGATGTCGAAGCCGGGCGTGTCATCGTACGCTACACCGGAATCGACGCACTCGAAGCGACCCTGAAGGCCAGCTACGAGAGTCGCAAGCAAGACGGGTCGACGCATATTGCCGTGGGAATTCCGGACGCTACGAACTTTACCGCGGACGAAACGCTGATCGGACACCAAAACTACGCCAACTTTTATTCCTATGAGGAAGTCGGGAAATTGATGTACGAATTCCTTCCGAATCTGTCGGTGACGTCTGAGACCAGCTGGCGGCGGGTCAAAAATAACTACGTAGAAAAATACGACGGATTGGCGCAGGTCGTGGCCGGCCCCTATGCTCAGGACAGCCTGGACAGTCTTTTTCAGCAGGATTTGCGGATCAGTTTCAGCGGTGAGAACCATCTCTCCATTATCGGGGGCGCCTCCTACTTCCATGAAACTGTCCATGCCTTCGTCAGCAACTGGGTGGATCATACGTTTGAGCTGACGGGAATCCCCACGCCCGGGCTTCTGCCGAGCGACTATTCTCAGGCGGAATACGAACAAGGTAACTATAACGGCGTATTTAGCGGCAGGTCGGCTTTCGTCGACGGCACCATCGGAGTTCCGGGCGTGAAGGGATGGACCGTCACTGCGGGCGCGCGCTACAACTACGACGAAAAGACCTACTCCGCAGAGGTACCGAACCCTGCTGCGCTGGCGTTGAATGCCGGTAAGCCGTTCCTCGTTGGGGCGTTTTATAACTGGGGCTATTACACGGATCCCGCGCTCAGCACCCGCCACTCATGGAGCAATACGTCATTTCGAGGCGCCACCAGCTACGACTTGAACCCGGACAATACGGTCTATTTTCAGTATAGCCAGGGGTGGAAGGCGGGGGGCATCGACTCGTACGGAGTCGTCGTCCCGTCGGGCAGCACCTTCGCGAAGTTCTACGGCGAGAACGTGACGGCGTACGGCGGGACTCAGAAAGTCTACGATCCCGAACGCAGCGACAGCTACGAGATCGGCTTGAAGGGCAGGTCGTTCGAGCGGCGCTTCGGTTATAACCTTGCTGTTTATGAATACCTGTATCGCGATCTACAGGTCGGCGTTCTACAAGCCTCCGGCGCCGGATCGGTGGTCGAGAACATCGGGCACGCCACAGGCCGCGGCGTGGAAGCGGAATTGCGCTTTGCGCCAAACGCCCATTGGGATATTTACGCCAACGGTGCGTTCAACTACACCAGAATTGAAGATTTTGGAACCCTGTCGTCGCAGGTTGGATTGCCGTTGAATCAGGCGCCTCGGTACAACGCGGCGGCAGGAGCTACCTACAAGTGGACACAAAATAGCGGTAAATACTCGGTTGGAGCCTCCACCAGTTTACGCGGCTCTTACCGTGACGATAACGATTTGGACACCCACGAGGTGCGCAGTTATATTCTCTATAATACCAGGGCCGCCTATGAAACTTTGGATGGTCATTACACTGTGGCGGTATTCGCCGATAACCTGTTTAATCGGTTCACTTATAGTAGGTACAGCGCCGTGACTCCATTCGTCTATCCGGTCGCTTCCTACCAGGTCATCGGACAGCCACGCACGGTGGGCATCGACGCGTATGTTCGCTTTTAGTCGATAAGCGCAATCACGCGTGGGCGATCGACGCATATGATCATCACATTCAGCCTGATCGCCCTCTTCTTCCTGGCAGTCATTGTGGTGCTGCAGAGGGCCCATGTCAGCGACAAGTCCTTCACCGACTACGCCGTTGCCGACCGATCATTCGGGGCGGGTTACCAAGCGATGTCCTTTCTCAACACTTGGTGGCCTGGAAGCATCTTTCTCGCCCTAACGGGCCTTGCCGTAAGTGACGGCGTGACCGCCTTTTACATGCCCATCTATAGCTTGCTGACCGTGGTGCTGATGTATGTCATGACGGATCGGGTGTGGCATTGGGGAAAGCTATTCGATCTCAAAACACAGCCCGACCTGTTCGCACTCCGCTATAACTCGCGCACGTTTGCCATTATCGGCTCCGTCGTCGGCATCCTCTCGGGCGTGCCCTGGCTAGTGCTTGGCTTCAAAGGTCTTGGGGCGCTGTTTCAAGCCTTGTCCCTGGGTGCGATTGACGCGACCTCGGCTGTGATGATCGGCGTCGTACTCATGGCGATCCGGCAATTTTGGACCATTCGTATGGGTATGCGTGGCGTGGTGATTTCCGACATGTTTCAAGGAATTGTGGCGTATATCGGTGGCAGCCTGGTTATTTTGGGCCTGATAGCTTGGCTGATCCATTCACATGGAGTGGGCGTCGCGGCTCTGTCACCCACGCACCTTGCAGCACCGGGACTGTTTGCAACAGTCGGGCCGCTCTACTTCTTCTCGCTCATCTTCAGTGGAGTCGTCGGAGGTTGGTGCTGGCCTGCAACCTTCGTTCGCCTTTACACGGCGGACAGTGTACGCAGCGTGCAGCGCGCCGGCGCCCTGGGAGCACCCCTCTCCCTCCTGTTCAGCATCGCTCTGGTAGTCTTGGGGCTGCTCGCAAGCCTGCTGCCGGAAGTAGCCGCGGCGCCCGATTTGGCGTGGTTCACGGTCTGCCGTATGGCGGGCGGTCCCTTGCTGCTTGGCCTCGGTGGCGTTGTCGTCCTGGCCGGAACCATGGGCAACGTGGACGGCAACGTGCAGGCGTGCGGGGCGCAAATCGCGAACGACATTGTGGGTGCGTATGTCACACTCGATCACAAACGAGCGGTTCTCAGTGCCAAACTCGGCATGCTGGCTATCACGCTGGTGTCGGCTTGGTTGGCGACGCGGACAATCTCGCATCTGGTTACTCTCGCGATTCTGTCCTATCAGGGCATTATTCAACTCGCCGTGCCGCAGTATCTTGGTATTTTCTGGAAACGGGGCAATGCGATGGGCTCCATTCTCGGCACCGTCGTGGGTTTCATCCTTGCCATCTACTTGCAGACTTCGTATCCGGACGGCCCTGCCTGGGCGTGGGGACTGACCTCGGGCGTTTTGGCGCTTGGGGTGAACGCCGCAGTGTACCTGGGCTGCGCTGTACTGTTGCCGCATGCGGATGCTGAACGCCAGCGAGTCGATAATCTTTTTGCACTCACCGACGGTCGGTTGGCGACCCCGAACGCCGCCACCGCCCGCGCAATGCCTCAAACCTGCCATAACACATAGAGGTTGGATCCCGCCCGATGCCCCATACGCCAACTGTCCCCACTCCCCGCTCCGCTCATATATGGATCTGGTTTGCGCTCGACGCATTCCTTGCGCTGTTCCCGCCGGTTTACTGGGTCGCCGCCCGGCCAAAGCCGACACTCTTCGGACTTCCCTGTTCGATTGTTTATTTCGGGTCGCTCGGAATTTTCATCACTGCAAGCCTTCTTGCCGCCTATCGCGACGATGAGAGACGCGGCGCGTTCAAGTCTCCCGTCTCGGCCGGATCGGCTCTACCGCTGTCAGTACCGGAAAATATGCCATGAATGAAACCCTGTCGCGTACTGGATTCGTCTGGCATGAACGCTTCATGTGGCACATGACGCCCGCCGCCGCCGGCTCCATCGTGGCGGGCGGTTATGTCGAGGCCGATGTTCACATTGAAAACCCGTCGAGCAAAAGACGGTTGCGAAATTTGCTCGAGGTCACTGGCCTGATGGACCAGCTTGTTGAGATCAAGCCGCGGCCGGCCACCGATGCTGAAGTATTGCGCGTGCATACCGAAGCCTACATCGCTCGGTTGCGAAATCTGAGCGACGCGGGATGGGGAGAAGCTGGAGATTTTGCGCCCGTCGGCAAGGATTCCTTGCCGATTGCCCTTTTGTCCGCGGGAGGATGCATCGCTGCCGCCGATGCCGTCATGGACGGACGAGTGAACAACGCCTACGCGCTGGTGCGCCCACCGGGCCACCATGCGGAACGAGATCGCGGCCGTGGGTTTTGTTTGCTCGCCAATGGCGCGATCACGGTAGAACATTTGCGCCATGTGCGAGGGCTCAATCGTGTCGCCATGGTGGATTGGGACGTGCACCACGGCAACGGAGCGCAGTCAATTTACTATGACGACCCCAATGTATTGACGATCTCCATCCATCAAGATGGAGTGTATCCGGCCGACAGTGGCTCATTGACGGAAAATGGTGCAGGAGCAGGGCTTGGCGCCTGCATCAACATACCCCTGCCCCCCGGATCGGGACATGGTGCTTATCTGGCGGCATTCTCACAGGTGGTTCTACCTGCGCTCCGGCGATTTCAGCCGGAAATGGTCATCGTTCCCTGTGGTTTCGATGCAAGTGCATTGGATCCCATGGCGCGCCAGATGGCACACTCCGAAACCTACCGACTGATGACCCGTAGCCTGAAATTGGCCGCCAACGAATTGTGTGGGGGCCGGCTCGTCATGTGTCATGAGGGAGGCTACTCGCCGGCTTATGTGCCGTGGTGCGGCCTCGCAGTGGTCGAAGAGCTATCGGGCATCCGGACGGATGCCGTTGACCCGTATCAGTATGTGGCTGGTTGGCCGGGTCAACAACTCAAACCTGCCGAGGCGGAAATCCTAAACCAAGCGTCCGCGTTACTCTCCGGAATTCCCATGCGAACCGCGGGTGAGTGCAATAACCGGATGGCTTGAGTCAGCAAGCCGTCGTGCCGCCGTCGACCGTGATGTTGGTGCCCGTGACCCAGCCCGCTTCGTCCGACGCGAGATACAAGGCACAATAGGCAATGTCCTCAGGCTTGCCGATACGCCGCAATGGAATGCCGGCGGCCATGCGATCACGCTTCTCTCCTTCGGTGAGTCCCTGCGAGGCGGTGGCCATGGTGGCAACCAACCCAGGTGCAATGGTGTTGGCACGGATCTGATGGGCTCCGCCTTCGAGCGCGAGCTGGCGGGTCATCGACAGCACGGCTCCCTTACCCGCGCTGTGCGCCAGCATGCCGGCGAAATCAGTGCCACGGAACGCGGCCACGGACGCAAAGTTGACGATCGATCCGCCGCCGCCGGCGATCAGATGCGGCCAGACCGCCTTGCACATCAGAAACACGATGTCCACCTCGCCCACCATCGTGGGTACCCACAGCCGCTCGTAGCTCATCTCGGCAATGGGCGCGAATTGGGGATTGATCGCGCCGGCATTGACCAGCACATCGATGCGTCCATGCCGCTCGATCACTTGATCGACGCAGCGCTGCACATCGGCCGGCTGGGTCAGATCGATGGGATGAGCGCTGTCCATTCTAAATCCAGCCGCCTGCGCGGCCGCCACGGTGGCCGACGCCCGGGCGGCATCGATATCGCAGCCGAAAACCGTCGCTCCCTCGCGGGCAAATACCAAGGCGCACTCGCGGCCGATCCCCGCGCCTATGCCGGTGACCAGCGCGACCTTACCCGTCAATCTATCTGTCATTTCCAAGCCTTTATTTCGAACAGCCCTCGCCGACCATTCACTAAGCGAACACGATGCGAAGGACCTGATGCGGCAGATCTACTGCGTAACCCAAGGTGATCTTGACCCCGGCGCGCCAAGATTCACCAATAAATGCAGCCCTTGGAGTTTACCATCATAAATCCGATGAACCTCTGCCACCGCCGCGGTTGCCGACATGGGCCGCACAGCCGCCGCTGGGTAACGTCCGGAGCTTTGCTGGTTCTTCAGCATGTCCGCGTACGGCTGCAACAACGCCTTGGGCACAAAGGCCGATTCGGTCGGATTCGTCACCAGGTATGGCTCGGCGACACCGTGCACGACCGCCATGCTCACCACCACGCCCTGCTCCTCGTCAATAATAGTCGTACGCGCGCGTCTATCCGTGGGGCGATTCGGCGGGTTGCCGCAGGGCACCGGCACGGTTCCGTCAGGATTGACTACCGACCCCTTTTTCTCAGCGTCTTTCGGTTCACCTGTCGCGGGTGGACCGATGGCTTTGAGTACGTCGGGGTTCTCCGCAACCACCTTCCCGTTTTCCATGATGACGCAGCCTGGAGCTGGATCGGGGGCCGGCACGCTGGTATCGAATATGCTGCGGCCGGCCTGCAGCAGTTCCGCCCTCGAGGCTCTGCGCTCGGGAGCAATGGGAACTGTCCACGCCGACGGAAAATCAGAGGGTCCATCGGGGTCGAATTGAAAGCCGCCTTGGCCTCGAGAGCGGTTGGTAAACAGCTCGACTTCGGAAATCAGCCTCCCCACCACCTTGATTCGCCCGAATAGCAAGGTGTCAGTGGGGCCTTCACTGAGAGTGGCGATCACAAACACCTGCCCCGACTGCGGATCCACCACGTAGTAATGGCTCTTGGCCGCGCTCGCCGTGCGCCAGATGACCATCATGCCAAGAGCCGAGGGAACCGAGTTCTCCGTCGCCGCATACACCGGGGAGAGCGGCAAATGGGACGGATCACGCGCGACTATCGATGCGATCAGTTGGTCCGCGAACCCTCCGAGACATGATCTGTCACAGGCTGGTACGGCCGCCGGCGAAGCCCCGCAATGGAACATTAGACCAATCAGCAAAGCTGGGATCGGCCACCTAAAGACGGCCTTATCATTTAAACCCCCGTGCGCGAATAAACCCCTGTGCGCGAACCGCAAGCCGATCTGCTTTATAAGCCAAGTAGTATTCATGATCTGATCCAATCCATGCGAAGGTTCTGATTCAAAATTTTAGTGAGAGACTGACCCCGTACGTTCTCGGGAAGTTGACGATCACGCGACTCAGCGGGAAATCGCCGTACTGATACTGCGCCTTGTCCTCGATATTCTTCACCCATGCTGAGACACTCCAGATGGTTGGGGCTTGATAGATGAGGGATGCGTCGCTGCGGGTGTACCCTTTTTGGTATCCGTAGGTATTTACCGCTCGGTTGTTGACGCTAGCGAAGTAGGACGAGGAGATCTTCGAGTCGACCTGCGCCGATAACTTGGCATTGCCGAGCAGCCAATCGTGCTGGTAGTTGAGCACACCGGTGTTCTCCGGTGTCGCCGCGATCCTCTCGCCATTCAGGCCGGAGAGTTGCGGTTGTGAGAAATTGCCGTAGTGGGCGTTGATGTAGGCGCCGGTGAGATCCACTTCGTCCGTGGGCGTGAAGCGATAGCGCAGCTCGAGTTCGGCACCCTTGTTGATGCCCGCCCCCGCGTTGGCGATGTATTGCTGAAAATAAGAGTAGACCGCGCCCGCAGGAACGTACTGCGAGGGTATGGGCAGAGCTGAGGTCAAGGACGTGGAATACTGAACCTGCAGGTCGGTGTACTGGTAGTAGTAGACATCGGCGTTGATCTGCAATGAATCGTCGAGAAATCGATTCTTGCTGCCAATTTCGTAGGCTTTGACATGCTCGGGCTTGTAGCTTGCCGGCGGCACCCCCGTGGTTGCAAATCCGCCCGCCTTGTAGCCGGTGGAGATCTGGGCGTACAGCATCGATTCTTTTGCGGCGTCAAATTCGATACCGGCTTTGTAGGTGGTCGCGCTGTTCTTCAAAGTCGCCGTATCCGTACCGGAGTTGTAGCCCGGAACGGCAACGCTGACCACGTTGACGCTCTCGGATTTGGAATCCTGCGTATAACGCAGCCCGCCGGTGATACGAAACGCATCAGTCACTGGATAGGTGATCTGGCCGAACGGGGCCTTGGAAGTCGTCGCAGGCGCGTCCAGATCGGTGGTGTTGAAGAGAGTCACGGTTGCGCCGCCGACGCTGGCGGACTGAGCAGTGGTGCCGCTAAACGTCCCACCATCGTTGGTCCATAGGTAGTAGTAGCCCACCACCCATTTGACGCGGGAGGAATCGGGCGATACCAGCCGCAGTTCGCCGGTCTTTTGATCCTCGCCGTCACGGGTATTGAGCAATGAGCCGGCAAAGAATGGGTCATCGCCAACCACCAGGTTCGTCAGGTCGGAGCGGCTGTCGTGAGTGTAGCTGGGAATCACGGTCAACGTAGCCCAGGACATCCGATAGTCGACCTGAAGGGCAACGGTTGCAAATTTGTAGTCGATGGTATCGGCCGGGTGGCAGGGATCGACATACCAGGGATTATTCGGTTGGGCGTCCAGCCATCCTCCGCTCGTGCCGGCGCAAAAGTCGCTGTTGCTGTTGAACACGAATGACGGAGGGCCGGCAAACGCACCGGGGGCCGACACGGTGGTCGCCCAGTGACCGCTCTGATGCGAGTAATCGAGCAGCAGCTGAAGCGAGAGGTCTTCGGTCGGGAGATACAGGCCTTTGACGCGAAATGCACTCACGTGCGAGGCATAGGCGTCGTTGGTGAAGTAGCCGTGGCGGTCTTCGCGTTCCACTGCAATGCGAAACGCCAGTTGGTCATTGACCGGGATGTTCTGCGCCGCATCGACGTGGGCCAGATCGTAGTTGCCCAGCTGAAGATTGATCCGGGATTCACGGTTGCCAATGACGGGACCGTTGCTGATGACGTTGACGGCACCCCCGTCGGCGTCCCGGCCGTAAATGGTGCCTTGCGGGCCGCGCAACACCTCGATGTGATTGATGTCGTATAGGGCGGCGGCCAAACGCTCCGAACGGCCCGAATATACGCCGTCGAAACTCAGTGCGACCGAAGGATCGACATAATTCGAATCGCCGTTTGCGCCAACGCCGCGGATGTAAATTTCGCCGCCTTGCGGCGTGCTTTGCACCTGCACTGACGGCACGTTGCGCAGTGTCGTATCGAGTTGGTTTTCCGCGCGTCTGGCGATGTCCTCGCCCGAAATCGTGGTGATGGCAATAGGCGTCTTCTGCGCATCTTCAGACCGCTTTTCGGCAGTGACGATTATTTCCGCGAGCGAGTCATTGGACGCGTTCTCTGTGGCGGGCGCTGACTGCGCCGCTGCAGCCAACGACAGCCAGATACCCAGAGCCAAAGCGGCAGAGCCGACAAATCCTACGGAGCCAGTATATATACGTCGCATCGTTGCCTCCCCCAAAAGCGCCGGTTGCCAAGCCTCCGGCAGTCGCAGCGGTGCAGTTCGGTGGACGAGATTCGTCCCCGGCTGCTACGCCATCTAGTTTTCGGCGATACTACCATATTTGCACACGTGTGCAAGCACGAGCCGAGATGGATCGGATTGACGACCGGATAGGCGGCCGAGCAGCAGTTCGCCGTGTTAATTGAAGTTAAGAGCTACGGGACTTGATCGAGGTCGGTTGACCGCGGCCGCGCCCTACTTGGGTGTAGTGGTCATGCGCCAGATGCGCAGTCCGTCGGCCGACTGAATGATGCCTCTGCGCGGCAGTCGCGCCGACGTGCGAATGATCAGTTCACCCGGCAACTGTTCGTGCAAATCGTGCGGCAACTCGTGCTCCAACGACAGCTGAATAATTCGGATGGTGCGCGCAACAAAATCCGCGGTGGGCTGTGAATAGGTCGTCAGTCCGAAGCACGGCCAATCAGCGATCGGAACATTGTCGAAGCCGACGATCGAAATGTTTTCTCCCGGCTCCAAGCCGAATTCCGCGCGCGCCACCTGCAGTGCTGCCAGCGCCATATGATCGTTGGTACAAAAAATGGCGTCCGGGGGCTGCTTGAGCTTGAGTAGATTCCGCGTCGCCCGAACGGCGCCCGCAAAAGTGAATTCGCCCTCCTCGCGCGTTGGAGCGGGCAACCCCTTCGCCAGCAAGAAATCCCTGAACGCTCTTTCGCGTTGATAGCTGGTCGAGTCGGTCTGCAGCCCGGCGATAAAACCGAAACGCCGATGTTCGCCCGCAACCAGGAAATCGGCCACGGTTCTCGCGGCCAACTCATTGGTGCACTCCACACTGGGAACACTACTGGCCGGATCGATGTTGTTGAACATCACCACCGGGACACCCGCCCGGCGGCATTCCTCCGCCAGCCGAGACGAGATACTGCTGGATGCCAAGATCAACCCATCGAGGCGATACTTCAGTAGTTCGTCGAGCAGTGGGTCATGGCCTGTGCCGCCGTGAGTAATGAAGAGCAGCAATCGATAGCCGATTTTGCCGAACTCTTCCGAAAGCCGCTGCACGATATCCGGGTAGAATTGATTGTCCAATGCGCTGACAGCCAGCCCGAGGATGAACGAGCGGCGGGTCTTGAGCGACCGAGCAAAGAGATTGGGCCGATATTTGAGCTTGCGTGCCGCACCCAATACCTTACGGCGCGTCTGATCCGAGACGCTGGCACCCTCGGTAAAGGTACGCGACACGGCGGATCGCGACACGCCCGCGAGGCGGGCGACGTCCACGGAGGTTGCAGGTTGTCGACCCAGCCTTCGGCTCACATTTCGCATAATCCCTCTCGAACATACGGCAAGGCCAGACACGGCAACGCCAATTTGCACGCACCAGCTTAACCCACTAGTATCGAACCATGGCCAACTCGCGACCATGGTCCCGTCGCACTGCGCTCAAAGGCGCGCTCGCGCTCGGCGCATTGAGCCCGGTGGGGATTTGGCCGAAGTTGTCGCTCGCTGACGCTCCACTCACACCGGCATGTCGAGATCGGCATCAGGAACCGGCGACACTACCGTCCGTCCCGGGCCCGTATTTCAAACCCAATTCGCCCGAACGCGGAGATTTCATCGATGCGCAGTCCAACGGACATCTGATCACGCTCGAGGGCCGAGTCCTGTCGCGCGCCTGCCAGCCTGTGGCGCATGTGCTGCTCGATCTGTGGCACGCGGATCAAGATGGTCTGTACGATGACGACGGATTTCGCTATCGCGGTCACGTTTATAGCGATACACAGGGTCGTTATAGATTTCATACCATCGAACCTGCGGTCTACCCAGGTCGTACGCGCCATTTTCACATCAAAGTTCAAGCGCCGGGGAAGTTGGTGTTGACGACGCAGCTTTTCTTCCCGGGGGAGCCGCGCAATCAGGTTGACCGGTTATTCCGTCCGCAGCTACTCATGAACATCAGCGACACGCCGACGCTGATGAGCGCGCAATTTGACTTCGTCGTAGACGCTTAGATTTTTCGATCGCACTGCATATGGAGCTTGCTCTTCAGCGCGGCAAAGCGGGGATTACCCGCCAGCAGGCGCAGCAACGGCCATTGCATCGACTGCGCAACGGATAACGGTGCTCAAACCGTGAGATGCGCTCTGACCAATTCATCCGTCAGCGCCTCGATCTTGCCCGACATGACCAGTCGGCCTTTGTCCAACATCCGCAAATCGGTTGCCACGCGGCGCGCAAACGGTAGCTTCTGTTCGACCAACAAGACGGTGAGCCTGATCTCCCGGTTGAGCCGCTGAATGATTTCACCGATTTCATGCACGATATTGGGCTGTATCCCCTCGGTGGGCTCGTCGAGTATCAGCAGCTTGGGATCCAGGACGAGGGCACGCGCTATCGCGAGCTGTTGCTGTTGCCCACCCGACAAGTCGCCGCCGCGCCGGCGCAACATCTGTTTCAGCACCGGAAACATGTCGTAGAGGTGCGGCGGAACCTGGCGCAGCTTCGGTTTGCGAACCGCGAGGCCGATACGCAAATTCTCCTCCACGGTCAACTGCGAGAAAATCTCCCGGCCTTGAGGCACATAGCCGATCCGCCGATGGGCACGCTCCTCCGCCGGCATGGGGCGAATATCGTTGCCGTCGTACACAATCTGTCCCGATTTGACCGCCAACAGGCCCATGATGCATTTCAAGAGCGTGGTCTTCCCCATGCCGTTGCGGCCCATGAGACAGGTGCACGATCCCTCCGGTACGTCCATGTCGACATCCCACAATGTATGGCTGCCGCCGTAGAATTGATTGAGGTTCTTGATTTCCAGCATGTCAGACGCCGAGATACACTTCGACGACTTTGGCATTCTTTTGCACCTCATCGAGGCTGCCCTCGGCGAGCACGCTACCCTCATGCAGCACCGTCACCTTGCGTGCGATCGAGCGTACGAATTCCATGTCATGCTCCACCACGACAACCGAATGTTTTCCGGCCAACGAGACCAGCAGCTCGGCGGTGCGCTCCGTTTCCTGAGGCGTCATGCCGGCGACCGGTTCGTCCACCAACAGCAGTTGCGGGTCCTGCATCAACAGCATGCCGATTTCCAGCCATTGCTTCTGTCCGTGGGACAGCACCCCTGCCCGTTCGCCGCGATGTTCGAGCAGGCCAATCTTCTCGAGGATCTCATCCCTGCGCTCGCCCTGCTCGGGTGAAATCTGCGCGAACAGCGACTTCCATACCGACTTGTCGCCGGCCATGGCCAACTCGAGATTCTCCAGAACCGTATGTTGTTCGAATACCGTGGGTTTCTGAAACTTGCGGCCAATCCCCGCCTGCGCAATCTCCGGTTCCGTCATGCTCAGCAAGTCGATGCTCGTGCCAAACCACGCCGATCCCGAATCCGGACGGGTCTTTCCGGTAATCACATCCATCATCGTGGTCTTGCCGGCACCATTGGGTCCGATGATGCAGCGTAGCTCGCCGACATCGACATACAGCGTCAACGCATTCAGCGCTCGGAAGCCGTCGAAGCTGACCGTGATGTCTTCGAGATGCAGCATCGCATCGCGCGACGCGTCGTGACCCTGATCGAGGCGCCGTGGCGCACTGCTTTTCGAACGACCCGCAATTCGCGCCATTAGCGGATCCTCATTCGGCGGACAGGCGCAGGTTTCGCTTGCGCCGCGCGTTGAGAAAACCAACCACACCGGTGGGTAAGAACAGCGTCACGAACACGAATAATGCGCCGAGGGCATACAACCACATACTGGGCAACGCCGCGGTAAAATAGGTTTTCGCATAGTTCACCAAAAATGCGCCGACCACGGCTCCGTAGAGGGTGCCGCGGCCTCCAATAGCCACCCAGATGACGATTTCTATGGAGTTGGCCGGTGAGAATTCGCTGGGATTGATGATGCCGATCTGGGTCACGTACAGCGCGCCCGCCAGGCCGGCCAGCATGGCCGACAGAACGAACATCCACAATTTATAGTACTCAACCCGATAGCCCAAGAAGCGGGCTCGGCTTTCCGCATCGCGCACCGCCTGGATCACGCGACCGGCGCGTGATGTGATGATGCAGCGGCACAGCACATAGGTACCCCCCAGCGCGAGTGCCGTGCACAGAAACAGGACCATTCGCGTCCCCGGGGCCTGCAGATTGAAACCTAGGATATCCTTGAAATCCGTGAATCCATTGTTGCCGCCAAAACCCATGTCATTGCGAAAAAACGCCAACATCAACGCGTAGGTGAGCGCCTGAGTAATGATGGACAGATAGACACCCGACACCCGTGAACGAAAAGCGAGAAAGCCGAAAATCAAGGCCAACAGACCCGGCGCCAAGAACACCATGAGCACCGCAAATGGAAATGACCCGAACCCATGCCAAAACCACGGCAGATCTTTCCAATTGAGGAACACCATGAAATCGGGCAATAGCGGATCGCCGTAAACACCGCGCGTTCCAATCTGACGCATCAGATACATGCCGATGGCATAGCCGCCGAGCGCGAAGAAGGCACCGTGCCCCAGACTCAAGATCCCGCAGTATCCCCACACCAAATCCACTGCCATGGCCAACATGGCGTAGGTCATGTATTTTCCGAGCAAGGTCACGGTATAGCCCGACATGTGCAGCGAGGAGCTGTCAGGCATCAACAAATTCAATACGGGTACCAGTAATACAACCGCGACCAAGGTGCCGAGAAAAATTCTGCCGCCACCATCGGTTTGGACTCGATGGCGCATCACCTCAGCCCTCCGCCGCACGGCCTTTCTGCGGAAACATGCCGCGCGGTCGTCGCTGAATGAACAGGATCAAGAACACCAGTACGAATATTTTAGCGAGCACCGCTCCGGCATATGGCTCGAGCACTTTATTGACGACGCCGAGCGCGTTGCCGCCGATCTCGGTGCCCCACACATTGCCGACTCCGCCGAATACCACCACCATGAAGCAGTCCACGATATAGCTTTGCCCCAGGTTCGGCCCCACGTTGGTCAGTTGGCTCAGCGCCACTCCCGCGATTCCGGCGATTCCAGAACCCAGACCGAAGGTCATGGCATCGACCCACTCGGTACGAATCCCCATCGCCTTCGCCATGGCGCGGTTTTGTGCAACCGCACGGACTTCCAGACCCAAACGCGTTCGTTTGAGTATGGCGAGCAGCAGCAGAAACAGCGCGAAAGTAAAGACGATTATGTAGAGCCGATTATAGGTGATGGACAGCACCTCGTTGATCTGCAGTGAACCTGCAAGCCATGCCGGGGTTTCGACCGGTCGATTGTTCGCCGAAAACAAGTCGCGTACCGCCTGCTGCAGAATCAGACTCAAACCAAACGTCGCAAGGAGCGTCTCGAGCGGACGTCCATACAGGTGTCGAACGATGCCTCGCTCGATCGCGATGCCCGCCAGGCCCGAGATCACGAAGGCCGCCGGTATCGCCGCCAGAATCGAGGCACCGATGTGGTGTGGCATGATCAGCTGCACCACGTAGGTCGTGTACGCGCCGAGCATCATCAGCTCGCCGTGCGCCATGTTGATGACGCCCATGACGCCGAACGTGATAGCCAAACCAATCGCTGCCAGCACCAATACCGAGCCCTGGCTCAATCCAAACAAAAACGTCTGTACCATCGAGTACAGGCCACGCTTCAGATCGATGCCGCGTAGCGCCGCCACAGCCGCGGCGCGCACCTTCGCATCCGGCTCTCCGGCGCTGCCCTGCTCGGACGTCTGAATCATCGCCGACAGACGGTTGTAGACGTCGATGTTGAGACTGTCCGACAGACCTTCCACCGCTGCGAGACGTGTTTTAGCGTCGTCGGAATCCAGATCGGCCAGGGCCAATCCGGCACGGATTTCTCGCTTGACGGCTGCTCTCGACTCGACGGCCAGGCGTGCATTGAGGAGCGCGATGCCGTCGGCATCCACGGCACGCAGCATTTCGCGTACCGCGTTGAGACGCACGGCCTCGTCGGGACTGGACAGATCGGACTGCGCCATTGCCACGCGCAGCACTTTGCGCAACTGATTGTTCACGCCAATCTTACTCAAATCGTCCGGTGAAGCGGTTCCCGCCGCACGCCCGGTCAGCGGATCCGACAGCTCCAGGGGGTCGGTTCCGCTCGCAACGATGAACACTCGAGCGTCGCTGGAGCGTGAATACAGGTTGCCCTCGAGCATGGCCTCGAGCACCGCATGCACGCGAGGATCGTGCAATTCAACCATCTGTTTGATCAGCGCTTGCTTATCGGCATAGCCGGCCGTAGCCAAGCCGGCGAGTAGCGCGGGCAAGCCGCGCTCGGCGGCCGCGGGTGCAGTCGCCTCGAGTACAGTCGCCGCGGGCGCAGTCGGGGGGATATCCGCCACCGCCACGACGTTCGCAATCGCCGCGACATCCGCGACCGCGAATCCTGCGGCACAAACACACCAAAGACCTATGGGTAGCGATGCCAGCATCGTCCATCGCCGCAAGCTGTTCAATCGTGACCTCCGGCCGTGATCGAGACGTCATGCTCACCCATAGCGGCTCCCTGCCCACACACAGCGGCCCCGAGCGCTGCGCAGCGCCCGGAGCCGCGGTTCATCGTATAACTTACTTGAAATTCTGTCCGGAACACACCTTTGTGGCTTCGTTGTAGTTGCCGCACTTCATTTTCACCCAATCGGCGACGATGCCTTTGTCCGACGGTAAGTAATGCGACCACGCTTCGCCGGGCACCTCTTTTTCCGTCTTCCACACCGTATCGAATTGGCCATCGGCCCGAATTTCCCCGATGTACACCGGTTTTGTGATGTGATGGTTGGCTAATACCGTGGCGGTACCGCCGGTGAGATTGCCGACCTCCAGACCGGGAAGCGCGGCGATTACCTTCTCGGTATCGGTGCTGCCGCTTTTCTCGACGGCCTTCACCCACAGCTGGAACCCGATCACATGCGCTTCCATGGGATCATTGAAGGTCCGCTTCGGATTCTTGGTATACGCATGCCATTTCTTGATCCACTCTTTATTGGCGGGTGTATCGATGCTCATGAAGTAATTCCACGCCGCCAAATGACCGACCAACGGCTTGGCGTCCAACCCCGACAGTTCCTCTTCACCCACCGAAAACGCGACCACCGGCGTGTCTTCGGCCGAGATCTTCTGGTTTCCCAACTCCTTGTAGAACGGTATATTGGCATCGCCGTTGATGGTCGAGACCACGGCGGTTTTCTTGCCCGCCGAGCCGAACTTCTTGATCTTACTGACCTCGCTGGTCCAGTCCGAGAAGCCGAACGGGGTGTAGTTGACCATGATGTCCTCGGGCTTCACGCCCTTCTGTTCCAGGTATGCCTGCAGAATTTTGTTGGTGGTACGCGGGTACACGTAATCGGTGCCTTCGAGGACCCAACGTTTCACCTTTACATCCTTCATCAAGTACTCCACCGCCGGAATCGCTTGTTGATTGGGAGCGGCGCCGGTGTAAATCACGTTCTTCGATGACTCTTCGCCCTCATACTGCACCGGGTAGAACAGCAATCCATTATCCTTTTCGAATACCGGCAATACGGATTTTCTGGAAACGGAGGTCCAGCACCCGAAAACCACCGCCACCTTATCCTTTTCGAGCAACTCCGCCGCTTTTTCCGCGAACAGAGGCCAGTTGGACGCCGGATCGACGACGACGGCCTCGAGCTTCTTGCCGAGCAAGCCGCCCTTCTTGTTTTGCTCGTCAATCATCATCAATACCGTGTCCTTGAGCGTGGTTTCACTGATGGCCATGGTACCCGACAGCGAATGCAGCACACCCACCTTGATCGTGTCCTCGGCCGCCGCGCTCATCGACGCCACCGTCATCGCGGCCGCTACCGCGCATCGCAAAATGTTCCCCGTATTCATTGTTTAAATCTCCAGTTGTCGAATTTCCTAGATTTGAAGTTGCAGCTTCAGTCCAATTTCATGCGGCGAGAAATTCCCGATATCGTCCTTTTGATGCAGGAAATAGAGGCCCACGCGCGCGTTGAAGGTCTTGATGATGTAGTTGGCATTGAACTCGAAGGTCTTGAGCTTGTCCGCCGCCACCGTGGTGTCGTTTTCGAATCCTGAATCGATGGTCTTTTGACTGTACTTGGCGAGCAGTTGAATTTTACCGATGCCGATGGCCTGCGGAAACAAGTACGCGCCCAGGCCATACCAGCCCTTGCTGGTCGTGAGACCCGACAGGCCGTTGTCATGCATGTATTCCGCCTCTACCGTGACGACGCCGGCGTTGGGCAGCTTCTTTTCCATCAACCCATCCAAGCTGACCGTGGTCTTGCTGTCCTGACTCTGCGCGGCCAGACCCAGAGCGAGCAAGTCCTTCTCTCCGTAATAAGTGCCGTTAAGGTAGTAACCGCCCTCCTTATCCCAAAAATCCAGTTGCGCGCGGGCGGCATACAGCAGCTTGCTTTTATCGGTCACGGCACTGTTGAGCGAACCGCCATCGAAAACGCCCGCCGAGAGTTTCAGGATTCCGAATTGACCCCAGTATGCGACGCCATTGTCGCGGCCCGTCGCCACACTGGGATAGAAGTCCGCCACGCCATCGGCGAACGGCGCCCAGTCATTGGCATAGTAGGGTCCGTAAAGATTGGCTCGATCGCTGGGCGGCAGAAAGCGTCCCGCCCAGATATTCACGTGATCCGAGAACTCGAAACGGCCGACGGCATCGAGGACGCCGACCTTATTCTCACCGGCACCGCTCCCGGTGTATTCGGTGTTGAACATGATTTTAATCTGATCGGTGACGCTGCCATTGATGTACAGCCGGACACTGTCGAGAGCGAAGCCCGATACGCTGCTGTCGCCCGCGGGAATCGTCCCTGGGCTATAGATACAAGCCTTGTCGCAGTTGTAAAAACTGGTTTGGATCCCGGCGCCCACCGTCACCGGCGGCAATGACAGGTCGGCCGAGGCAACGCCGACGAGCGAGACCAGCATGACAACGGTCGCCGCCGCGGTCCCAAGTGTGCGAGACACAAATCGTGCCCCTCCGAGTTGCGGATTCATAGCAGTATCTCCCGTGATTTTTATTGAAACGCGCCCGGCACGAACTTGGTGCGGCAAAGTCGGCTACAGAATCGTTTTCGCACCAATGCGGTGCTTGAACTTCTCTGGAGCTTCTGTGCAGCGAAACCTACCGAAAAACTTAGCGCGTCATCCCGGGAGCAACGTAGCGCAAGCGGGCATATTGCTGTATGCGTCGTTTGACGTAGATGCTCACCTGTCGGTGTTCGCGCCGCCATGACAGAATGCCCATCGCAGGGATGTTCAACGGATGCGCAATCTGAATGAGCACACAACAACGAATAGTCCGGGAGCGCCGGCAATACAATCAATGGGTCGCATCGCAGACCCTCGAGGACTATGCGTTGCGCTATACCGCGGCGAGTGCGCGAAAATCCTCGCTACGCGTCGGCCATACCGCGATGGGCCCCATCGCCTTCCTCGCCTGTGAGGCCATTGGCGGCTCGCTGACTCTCGCCTACGGCTTTCCCAATACCCTGTGGGCCATTGTCTCGTTCATGGTGTTGATGCTGCTCATTGGCCTGCCCATTGCCTATAACGCTGCCCGTTATGGCGTCGATATAGACCTGCTGACGCGCGGCGCCGGTTTCGGCTATCTCGGGTCGACCTTGACTTCGCTGATCTACGCGTCGTTCACTTTTCTGCTGTTCTCCATCGAAGCGACGATACTGTCCGTGGCCTTGCAACTGTTGCTCGGCATTCCGCTGGCGATCGCACATGTGCTCAGTTCGCTGGTGGTGATACCCATTGCGATCTACGGCATCAGCATGATCAGTCGCATGCAGATCGCGACGCAGCCCATATGGATTGCATTGCAGTTCCTGCCCATCCTCTACATTGCATGGAAGCATCCCGCCGACTACTCGGCGTGGACACATTTTCCCGGCATGCAAGGCGGCAGCGGCACCACGGTGAATGTGTTGAGTCTGGGCATGGCCGCTTCAACATTGCTGTCGTTGCTGCCGCAGATCGGCGAACAAGTCGACTACCTCAGATTTTTGCCCATACGCAAGAATCATGGATCATTCAGCTGGTGGACGGCTCTGTTGACCACCGGCCCCGGTTGGATATTGATCGGGGGCTTCAAGCTGTTTGCCGGTTCATTCCTCGCAGTACTCGCATTGCGCTTCGGCGTACCGCTGCTGGATGCCAGTCAACCAGCCCAAATGTACCTGGTGGCCTTTCGCGAAGCATTCGGTTCGCCCACGTTTGCCATTGTGCTCACCGGCATCTTCGTCATCGTGTGCCAGCTCAAAATCAACGTCACCAACGCCTATGCCGGCTCGATCGCCTGGTCCAATTTCTTTTCACGGCTGACGCATGCCCATCCCGGCCGCGTCGTTTGGCTGGTCTTCAACGTCGTGCTGGCGCTGATACTCATGGAAATCGGCATATTCCACGCGATCGACGGCATATTGCGCATTTATGCCAATTTTGCCGCCGGCTGGATCGGCGCGCTCACTGCCGATCTCATCATCAATAAGCCGCTCGGCTTCAGTCCTCGTTACATCGAATTTCGCCGTGCCTACTTGTACGACATCAACCCGGTGGGGGTGGGCGCGCTCGTGCTTGCGGTGGTGACGTCGAGTTTCGCTTACCTCGGCGCGTTTGGCCCATTGACGCAGATACTCTCGCCCTATGTGGCGTTACTGACCGCCTTCATTGCCGCACCCTTGATCGCCTGGGCTACCGGCGGTCGATATTACCTAGCCCGGCCCGCGGAGCCGTTTGCCCCGAACGTCGAAAGCTTGCGCTGCTGTATCTGCGAAAACGTGTTCGACGAATGCGACATGGCGAAGTGCCCGGTGTACTCGGGCCCGATTTGTTCGCTGTGCTGCACGCTGGAGTCTCGTTGCCACGATGCCTGCAAACCGCATGGGCGCGTCGCCCATCAGCTGGCGGCATTCCTCGCCCTCAGCCTGCCTACACGCCTGGCGGCGGCTCTGAACTCCCGCATGGGGAATTTCGCCGGCATCATGATTTTGTGCAATCTGGCAGTGGGGTTACTGCTGGCATTGATCTTCCACGAGTTTTCCGACGGTGCGCCCGCTGCCCGTAAAACCATCGAGGCCATGTTTTGGCTGGTTTTCGTCAGTCTGATGTTGTTCTCAGGCGTCGTTGCGTGGCTGATCGTGCTTGCCCATGAAAATCGCCGGACGGCCGAGGCCGACTCGGCAAAACAGACCGCCATGTTGATGGAGGAGATCGAGGCCCATCGCCGCACTGACGCCGATTTGCAGCGTGCCAAAGAAGCGGCCGAAGCCGCCAATCTCGCAAAGACGCGCTACATCGTCGGCATCAGCCATGAAATCCGCACGCCGTTGAACTCCATTTTCGGCTACGCGCAATTGCTGGAGCGCGGCAACGCCTCCTCGCCCGACACCGCGGTACGCGTGATACGCCGCAGCGCCGAACACCTATCCAATCTCATCGACGGCCTGCTCGATGTGTCCAGAATCGAAAACGGCGTACTGCGTCTGAGTCGCGACACCGTGCATCTTGGCGACTTCCTGGACCAATTGGTCGATATGTTCAGATTGCAGGCGCTCGCCAAAGGCCTCGAGTTTCATTATCGGCGACCCGCCCATTTGCCGGCGCATGTGCATACGGATCAAAAGCGTCTGCAACAAATACTGATCAATTTGTTGTCGAATGCCATCAAGTACACGGAAAGCGGTTCCGTCACTCTGAGCGTACGGTATCGCAGCGAAATCGCCGAGTTCGAAATCGCCGACACCGGCTCGGGAATCACCGCCAGCGACCTGGACCGTGTGTTCGAGCCCTTTGAACGAGGCAGCAGCGAGGGCGTACGGGCGGTTCCGGGCACCGGCCTCGGACTCACCATAACCAAGTTGCTGACTCAGATCATGGGCGGTGAGGTAGTGGTCCAGAAAAGCGGCCCCAACGGAACGGTTTTCTCCATACGTCTGCTTTTATCGGAGGTGCGAACGGAAGTCCCCGTGCCGCGCGCGGCACAAAAGATCGTCGACTACGTTGGACCGCGCCAAGAGATCATCGTCGCGGATGACGATCCACAACATCTCGAGTTGCTACGAAATCTCCTGCGATCGGTCGGTTTTGAAGTTTTCCTGGCGCGCGACGGGAAGACTTGCTTGCAGCTCGCCGCTCAATCCGTGCCTCGATTGGCGATCGTCGACCTGTCACTGCCCGACATGTCCGGGTGGGATTTGGCGCGAGCGCTGCGGCAAAGCCCGGGGTCGCAGCAATTGAAGATCATGATCGTCTCCGCGAACGCTTACGAATACTCGCCGAGCGTGGGTAGCACGCACGATGCATTTGTCATCAAACCGGTGGAGTTGCAGTCGCTTTTGGATCGCGTCGGCATCCTGCTGGATATCGATTGGATTCGAGAGCTGCCAGTCGCGTCGGGAAGCGACGCGGCCGCAGCCCCACAGGTTGGCGCTCCCAGCGGACGCTCACGTCATCATCTTGACGACCTGTACCGCCTCGGCAGTATCGGACACGTACGCGGTATCGAGGCCAAGCTGCGCGAACTTGAATTGGAAGATCCCAACAATGAGGCTTTTGCCACGCAGCTGCGCACTCTCATCAGCCGCTTCGATCTAAAACGGTACATGCACGTACTGGAGGCCATTCGTGCAGAAAGCTGATGTTACGGCGATGCGTCGCGATACCGTTCTGCTGGTCGATGACTCGCCTGAGACGCTGGGTCTGCTCACCGACACGCTGGATCACGCCGGGTATACCGTGCTGATCGCAACCGACGGCACGGCGGCGCTCGATTTGATGGAACTGGTCACGCCGGATCTCGTACTCATGGATGCGGTGATGCCTGGAATCAGCGGCTTTGAAACCTGCAAGCGACTCAAGTGCGACAAACTACTCTCCTATCTACCGGTCATTTTCATGACGGGCTTGGCGGAAACCGAGCACGTCATCGAGGGCCTTGCATCGGGTGGAGTGGACTATGTCACCAAGCCGATCGTACTGGAGACACTGCTGGCGCGGATTCGGGTTCACTTGGGCAACGCCCGCCTCGCCCATGAAACGCATGTTGCGCTGGACGCCAGCGGCCGCTTTCTTTTTGCGACCGACCGGACCGGAAAAGTCTTGTGGTGCACCCCCAAGGCACGAAAACTATTGGGCGGTGTGGGAAGCTGCGGTGGTACCGACGTGCGCTTGCCGGCTGCTTTGGTCGATCAACTGCTGCGGCTTCGGCGTAGAGATGAAAAGGCACAGGTTCCTTTCCGCAATGAAGTGGGCAAAACCGTGCTCGAGTGTTCCTTCGTCAGTCCCATAGGCTCGGACGAGCTGCTGTTCAGACTCATCGAGACCGGCGACGCGAGCGCCGAAGTCGATCGCGCGAATCTGCAGACGGCTTTTATGTTAACCGCTCGTGAAGCGGAAGTACTGATGTGGGTAAGCTGCGGGAAAGCCAATCGCGACATTGGCGAGATCCTGAACATTAGCCCGCGCACCGTCAACAAACATCTCGAGCAGGTTTTCGTAAAGCTGGGAGTGGAGAATCGCGCCGCGGCGGCGGCCGTTGCCATCAGGGCGCTGGCGCGCTGACAACTCTTGCCCCACCCCAGTTGCACCCCCGCGATAGCCCGCTGCGACCGCAGCGAGCATAGGGAAGCGATTGGTATCGACCGACGGCGGCTGAATACATCGGCGAACTCCTCAGGGAAGGAAGACCGTGCGGACTCGGTAGATCACGGGGCGTGAAACAGTGTGGTGCAGAGTCCAGCCCTCACGAAATCACCATAACAGCACTAACGCAGTCGTAATCCGAGGCGATGTACCCCCGGAAAACAACTAGCCGTCCGATAAGGGATGACACACATGGACGAGCGCTCTGTCTTGATTGCGGAATTCGTATATGGCGTCGTAATCCAAGCCACTGTATTGCTACGACGCGATTGGAACTGGCCAAAGATCGGCATGTCGATTTTTCTTGGTCTCATTGTCGCGGCCTATGGAAGTGACAAGACAGGCCATGCTTTTTTTCGGAATACTAGCGATTGGCTTTGGCCTTGCATCTCTGGCTGATTGGCGCGCTGTTCAGACCGTCGGTACGCAGTTTCTTGCAAGCCAGACCGGCCGCAAGGGGTTCACCACTTTTGATCAGACATGACCTTGAACTCTATCAAGTGACATGCAAGCCTATGGCAGCCTGCCTATTCTCGAACCGTTCTCTTAATTAGGGAGATTCGTATGAGCCGAGCCAATGTGACCGAAAAAATCTTGGCTGCCAAGATTTCCAAGGGTATTAAGTGGGCCGACGTGGCTACAAAGGTGGGCTTAAGCAAGGAATGGGTGACTGCGGCTTGCTTGGGCCAAATGACGCTGAACAGCGAGCAGGCCGCGCTGGTCGGTGCAATCTTCGATCTGTCCGAGGAGGACAGACAATGGCTGACGGTCGTGCCCTACAAAGGCTCATTGCCTACGAGCATACCGACCGACCCGCTCATTTACCGGTTCTACGAATTGGTCAACATCTACGGCACGACTTTCAAAGAGTTAATCCACGAAGAATTCGGCGACGGCATGATGAGCGCCATCGATTTCACCATGAATATGACGCGGGAGGCGGATCCGAAAGGCGATCGCGTCAAGATCACGATGTCGGGGAAGTTTCTTCCGTACAAGACCTATTAGGAGCGTTGCGTATCCTAAGCCCAGATCGTTATGGCCGACCGAACCTACGGGTCTTGGGCTCATGGACAAATCTAGATCCCGCCCTCCCTTTCGGTCCCTCATAACGACTGAGCCAAAAGCTCTTCGTCAATCTTCGATCATTTGGGTCCGGTGCTGAATGCTGGTATGGGGCAAGCCGATCGTATGATTGCGGTCAACACGTCGGTGCACTGAGAGATGGGTATTTCGAAAGCGAGTATCGCACCTAGGTCGGCTCACTCACGGATAATCGCGCGTCATTTCAGGCGCTTGGTCATCCACGACACCCACCTGCGGTACACGTCGGTGGTGCGAACCACGTCTTTGGGAAAGTGCGTATCGACCGGATACGCATAGAACTCGACTTCAACTCCCGCGTCGCGCAGGGCGTGATACCACTCGTAGCTATTGAGCAGCGGAACATTAGGATCCCCCACATCACCCATGATCAATGTTGGCGCGGTCACGTTGCTCGCAAGGCTGATCGGTGATTGATCGCGCCAAATGTTGCGATACTTTGCATCCCATGGAGAGCCGCCAAATAAGTAGGTGTCGCCCTCCTGGTAGAAAGCGGCGGTGTAATCCATTACCCAGTCGGTAAGAGCCGCTCCTGCCACGGCCGCCTTCCATATGCGATAGTGTCCGGTGAGCCACGCTGTCATGTAGCCGCCATAGGACCAGCCGCTCACGCCAATGCGGTTCCGATCGACGATGCCAAGTTTCTCCACCGCAGATACGCCAGCCATGACGTCATTCCCTGGGCCCGCGCCGGTGTCGCGAAAAATTGCGTGCTGATACGCGTCGCCAAGGTTGTTGCTGCCACGATAGTTGGGCTGAAAGACGATGAAACCCGCTGCCGCAAGTAGTTGCGGCAATGGCGAGAATTTTACCGTGGATGTTGCGGTAGGCCCGCCATGGATAACGAGCACCAATGGATACTGATGTCCGGCCTGGAATCCAACAGGGTAGGTCAATACACCATCTTCCACAAAACCCTGCGGCCCCCGCCATTCGATCGGAGCCGTTCGACCGAGGGAGACTCCGTCCACAAATGCGTTTAGGTTGGTGATGCGCCGTGGCTTGGCATTCAACGAATCCATGACGTAAAGTTCGCTAGGACGGGCCGGAGTGCTGCCGACGAACGCCGCAGCGCCATTCTTGGCTACAGTAAGATCCGGACTGGCTTCCACCTCTCCCAGTGCTAACGGTTTCGCAGCGCCCTGCAATGGCTGCTCCCACAACGCTGAACGCGTCCCGTCGAAGCCCTCCAGGAGCAGCCCCTTGCCATCCGGCAGCCAGCGGTAGGCATTGACATTCCGGGCGAGCGATCGCGTAACATCGAGGACGCTGCCATTGATCATCACATACACAGCGTTGCCATTGTTTTGGTCACCGTCACGGGGACGCAGATAGGCAAGTGCGTCACCGCCGGGTGCATACGCCGCCATATTTGAACCCGTAGCGGGCGCCAACGTGCGTATCGTGCCGGCGTTCGCGTCCACCGAGGCAATGACCGAGTGAAACGACGGCCCCCAATACGGCCCGGGAAATCGCGTGAACACGATACTGCGGCCATCACGGCTCCACTCGGGGACAGGCGCCGAGTCCCGTTGATCAGTTTGCAGGCTGAATGAGCCCAGGGTGAGGCGCTTTGCCGCACCGCCGGTACTTGGAACCACCCACAGGTGCCACGGCGTCAGCGCGGCACGCGTCAAAAAATGATTGTCGGTGACCTGGAACGCGTCATCATGCTCTTTGATCGCCTTCGCGTTTTCCGCCTCGTCGGCTGTTATGAACGCAATTTGATTGCCATCCGGACTCCACGCGTATTCATCGATGCCTTTGGCAACATCAGTCACGCGGATCGGGTCACCGCCATCCATTGGCATGATGAAGAGCTGAGTCCGCTTCTCGTCCGAATCGTTTCCGCTACGCCCCTTGGCATTCGAGCTTGCCGCGACGCCTGCGTCGCTTGTTGGTGCGGAATCCTCGGCTAGGAATGCCAACCGGGTGCCATCCTCCGACCACTTTGGGGAGGAGATTCCGGTGCGTTTCCACGTCACCACGCGTCGCGCACCGCTGGCGACATCAAAGATGTCGATTTCTTGCTGGGCCTTGTCGGTTTTCCAGTCCGGCGTCGAAACAATTACCGCGACTTGCTTACCGTCGGGAGAAATGCGTGCATCGCTCAGGCTGACGATCCTTTTCAGATCCTCCAGTTGGAATTCCGGCGTAGCCGCGGACAATCGCCCGGACTGAGTCAACGCCAAGACGCAGTACACTGCCGCACTGAACCGAAGTTTGTCATTCATGGAAAAGACGCCCTTTTTGTTTTCGTTTCGCCGATGTTCGCGGACTCTACTATGTTTGGCAACAAGGTGCTCACGGGCGCCCGGGAACGGCAGCTTTTCGGCCACCATTGGCGTGATCGAATGTCGCAAAGTTGGCCGGTATGCGCCGGAAAGTAGCTAGGCACCGACCGTCACGACCCGGCCGGCACCGGCCTGGTTCACTGCCAAAAGAATGCCGGGAATATGGGGCGTGAGGTCAACAATGCGGTTGGAGCGGAAACGCACGGCCACGATACCGAACGGCAGTATTTTTATGTTCTGCTGGAATTCAAGATTGCGTATTGCGGTCGCGCGTTACGAATACTTCGCATACGCCGTGCGCGCGGCGCGGTAGCTCGCCGTTATTGATGCCCGCCCAACCGTGACTATGCCTGTTTGAGGTGTCATGCCCTACCAGCACCGTCGCGAAGTCTGACCGGCAGCTTAGGGGCGTCGATTCGAAGCATGCATCTATGGGAAATAAATGGGGGAGTCGCCAAGGCCGATCGGTGGCATCAAGAGAAATCGGGTCGTGTATCCGCAAGAGCGGTGTCGAAACCTCTGCCGCTCATTCTCAACTCATCAATGTCGGACTTGGACCATTCCCGTGTAAGAACGCCGTCGAGCAACAGCGCGGCATGGTCCGAATAATGCTCGACGATATCGAGTGCATGTGTCGCAAGCACTAGCGTCGCTCCTCGTTCTTTGAGCCGCCAACGCAAGTGTCGCTTTAGGGCCAAGGAGCTCGCAGGATCTAGGCCATTGAATGCCTCATCAAGAATAATCAGTTTCGGATCTCCGATCAGGCACAGAAGAACCGCGAGCTTTTGCCTTGTCCCAAGCGATAGCGTGTCAACGAAGGCCTCTAGATAGGGCAGGAACTTGAGTTCCTCCGCGAGCGTCATTAAGTCAGCATCGACGGTCGGCAGCCCCTTCGCACCGGCATGCACCTCGAAGCACTGCCGCGCGGTGAGCAGCGGAGGCAAACTCTCCGGCGCACAGGCGTAGCCTAGCTGGCGTTTGGCATTTGCGGGGTCCGTCAACAGAGAGTGGCCGCCAATTCGAATATCGCCCGCTGTAGGGGCGAGCTTTCCGACGATGCAGTCCAATAACGTACTTTTCCCGCAGCCATTCGGACCCATCAAAGCGAACCATTCACCGGAAGGCAGGCGTAGAGAAACGTCTTTGAGAACTACGTGGCGACCGTACGCCGCGCCGAGTCCACGGACCTCTAGGTTACAATCGGTCACTGTTGCCTCTATTGCTGGGGTAAATGGCGAAAAGGCTTCCTGCAACGGTGAATATCATACTGGCGACTAGCGTGAGGACTGCGGTTGCAATACACCGGGCGACTGGTGACCCGAGCACCCAAATTAGCCATGACTCGATCGCAGTCACGCAAAACATGAACGCGAGAGCAGGGATCAATGTCCTTCGCGCCAAGAGACCCGAACCAAGCGGTAGGGGCTTGAGCCAGCGGGATGCCTTAGCACTCACCGATATGGTCGCTGCTACCAGAAGTACAAGCGCACCGATGGCGGTCAGTAACCCAATCGTAAGCATTGCGTCGGCCGCCGTGGATCCCAGTGGTACAGAGAGCAATATCGGTATCATCGCACGTGCGATCGTCTTCGGTCGGGCGCTCCCAAACATTTGGCGCACTGGCCAAAATCCGAGCGCTGAAAGCGACCCGATCGGATTAGATGCCTCACCTCGGCGACGGTGTGGCACATATCGAGAGCTTTCGTATATCTCCTCCTGCTTAGCCGATGGCAGCAAATAGCTGAGTCCGATGCCCAGCACTACGCCTCCCGTCGTTGTAGCCCAAGTGATTATTGGCGCCGGAATGCTGGCGTCAACAAGTGCGATCAAGCTCAGGCTACCGAACAAGGCAGCCAAGAAGCATGCCAAGATGAGGGCCGGTACGGATTCGACGGCGAGCGCCTGCCACCTAATGGTCGATCGCTCAACCGGTAATGCGGCCGTCCAGGAGCGGGATGCCGCAATTTGATTCAGCGTGCGGCGACGTGAGACCAGCACGCCAGCCACAACCGCGGAGATCGTGGCCCAAAACAGATCATGTCGATGGAGCCATACGAGCGTCGATATCGCAGCCGTCCGATCGGCGTGCACATATATCGACACCGCCGCCATCCAAGCAATAGAAAGTGCGAGTGCAGCTGACAGTCCTCTTCGCCCTCGCCGCCGACCGCGATTCACCCACACAAGGTACGCTGTCAGCAACACGGGCGCTTTTGCCAGCCACCGTCTCGTCACTCGGTCCATGTGTGGGTGCTACGCGACGCGGTCTTGTTCGCACAGTGGGGAACCGCATCTTGCTCGGTCACGCGAAACAGCGATTTCCATTTCTGTTACCTTCCAACCTTTGAGATATGAATCGCGATCCTACAGCAGAAAGCGGATGACAGCTTTGTGGAGGGTATTCTGGAAATGCGAATGCCCGCTCTTGGCCGGCGTCTAAAGCCACTGTCGGGTTTCGGACATACAGACAGACGCGGTCGACGTTATTCAGTATTTTTCGTTACCCAAGCGGTACAGGATTTTAGAAAAGAATCCGAATCGACGACTATCACGATTAAATTCAGCTCATGCTTAAGGACATCGGGAAGCGCTGCTTCAGCGTCACCAGCTCGGGGCGGTCAATGCCCGGAATTGGCCGAGAATGATTTTCAACGACTTCTTCCCAGCGAGATGACCTGCCGTTTAAACTTCTGAATTTAACACTTGCCGGTTCGGCAGTGTCCGGCAATCGACGGTCACGGACCCTCTGCTGACGCTGACGGCCGGCAGCTTCGGGGAAGCACGGATTACGCCCGCGCTGTCAATACATGCAAGTGTCGTGTTCGATGGGTCCGAAATCCGGGCACTGCCTTCGGGGACCCGCGTCGATTTGATATAGTGAAAGATAAGCACGGTTTCTGTGACAGTGGATAGAGTAGACGCTAACAAGGAGTGTTTTGACCGTGAAGTTCCTTTCTCACCCGCGCAATTCCAATCGATCCCTTGGCACAGAAGCGGCTATTTCCCTGGAACCGCGGCGCGCGGCGCTTGATCGCTCCCGGGTTGAATCCTGGCGCCGCCGGATCGGAAAGCGAGCGGCGTCCGTAGTGCGAGGCGTGTCTGCGCTGTCCATTGTGCTGCTCTGTGCAGCCGCCGCCGGCAGTTCGCCGACCTACACGCTGATCATAGGCACGGGGGTCGAACTTGGACCCATTCAGGGTCTGCCTTCCATTCTCGGGCTGGTTCCAGTGAACGGCCTGATCACCGATCTCAACGGTGACGGTACGCCTGATATTGTCATTGGTATCAATGGCACCTCTCCAGTCGTCTACCTGAACAATGCGACAACGAGTCCTTTCCAGAATGTACAGGGTGCCTTAATCGGGCCGATCCCCGGACCATCCACGCCAATAATGACCTGGGGCGCAGCGGTAGCGGCCGACGTGAACAACGATGGTCATCCAGATCTAGCCACCGCGGGCTTTAATGCACCGAACATGATTTATCTCAATAACGGCACATCCAATCCCTTCAATGGAGTGAGCGGCATCGCCATCGGTACTGGCGACGTCGGTGGCGTTGCGCCCGCCTTCGGCGACGTCAACGGCGATGGCTTCGCGGACATGGCGATCCCCAACACCAATCATGTCCCAAGCAGGCTCTATCTGACGAATGGAGCTCCACTCACGAGCGGCGGATATACGACGGTCCAGATCGGTACCGACGTCGGATACGGGCAAGATGCCCTGATTGCCGACCTCAACGGTGATGGGAAGCCCGATCTCATACTGACGTATATCGTTGCGAGCACTGTGGCGACTGATCCGACGGGCATCGCGATCTACCTCAACAATGGTACGAGCGATCCATTCGGCAACGTCACGCCAATACGGCTCCTCGTTGGGCAATCCGTCGAAGCGATTGCCGTCGCGGATCTGAACGGCGACGGCAAGTCGGATCTGGTCGCGTCGGTTTCCAATGCGCCCGTCACGCAAAACGACCTATATGTTTTCCTGAACCAAGGCTCGGCTTCGCAGCCCTTTGCCAGCCCGCAGGCCTTGCAACCCGATGGTGATCTAGGCGGCGGATGCCTGGGTGTCAGCGTCGGCGATGTGAACGGGGATGGCTTTCCGGATCTTCTTTTTGCCTGCACTGCGCCGTCATCGAATGCGATGCCGGCGCCCACTAACCCAGCGATTGGCGCAATCTATCTCAACAACGGCACGGCGAATCCATTCGCCAATGTTGCGCCGGTTGACATTCCCACGACAGCACAAGGCGCTTATGCACGATCCGCGGTCGTTGGGACACTCGTCAAGAACGGTGCTCGGGACATACTTTTCGTCGAATCCGCGATTGTCACTGGTGGACAATCGGGCCTGGCTAGCTACTACCCTACTCAGCTTGACCAGAACCCAAGCGCCCAAAATGACTCCGCGGTTTGTGCGATCAACAAGTCGGTCGCGATCAATGTGCTCGCGAACGACACAGTTGGGCCCGGCCAAAGCATCAACCCGAGCTCGGTCACTATTATGACGGCGCCGCAACAAGGGACGGTGACCGTCGATAGTACGACCGGGTCAGTAACCTATCAGCCGACTACGTCGTACTCGGGAAGTGATAGCTTCCAATACACGGTGAGCGATGGACTCGGTGCGAAATCGAACGTAGCGACCGTCAGTGTCCGCGTCCAGCCCGCGCCGGTTGCCACCAATGACACAACTACGCTTCAAAGCAACCAAAGCGTCACGATCAACGTTCTGTCCAACGATACGAGCAACGGGGGCACGCTCAATATCGCATCGATTACGGTCGTCGTTCCACCTACTCACGGCACCGCGGCCGTAATGAATGGGGAGGTCATCTATACCCCCACGTCGGGATATTCTGGCCTCGATACATTCCAATACTCGGTACAGGACAATCTGGGCACCACATCGAATGTTGCCACGGTATCGATTGATGTGACGGCGCCGCCGCCGCCGCACAGCGGGGGTGGATCCCTTGATGGTCTCGCTCTGGCTGGCCTCGCGGCGATGCTCGCTGCCTCGCGGTTTGGAGATCGAACCGGTCGAATTCAAATCCACAAGAACTCCTCAGGGTAGGAAGACCGCGCGGACTCGGCACATCACGGGGCGTGAACAGTGTGATGCAGAGTCCAACCCTCACGAAATCACCATAACAGCACTAACGCAATGTCGTAATCCGAGGCGATGTACGCTCGAAAAACAATTAGCCGTCCGATCAGGGACCATACGCGTGGACGAGCGCTCTGTCTTGATTGCGGCATTCGTATGTGGCGTCGCAATCCAAGCCACTGTATTGCTACGAAGTCGTCGCTGAATTGCCAAAGTCAGAAGTGGGCTTCTCCGAAAACACAATCTATCCCGGCATCGACTCGGCGCTAGCGTGCTATCGAAAAGGGGCGTTCGTTTCGGCTCGTGTCGGCCGGAGCCGGCGGTCATGAGGGTCCGCTACCGGGACCCCTATTGGAGGCACGTTCCGGCCCCATGGTCGCCCATTCCACGAGCAACGCGGCGGTGCATTCCGCAATTTAAGTCAGGACGTTGCCGATTATTCGGGGCAGACTTACTACACGGAACGCAACCATGCAGAATGCCCATGAACAAGCTTATGCCAAGCGCTTTAATCGAGTTCTCGATTTCATCGATAGACACCTCGGCGACGATTTGCCGATCAAGCAACTGGCTCGGGTGGCGAGTTTTTCTGCATTCCATTTTCACCGCCAGCTCACAGACTACTTTGGGGTTACACCCTCGCGGTACGTCCTGCTCGCCCGAATGCGTCGAGCGTCCTATCGCCTTGCCTTTAATCCCCTGGAGCGTGTCATCGATGTCGCGCAGGAGGCATGCTTCGAGAATTCGGAGTCGTTTAGCAGAGCCTTCAAGAAGACATTCGGCCAGTCACCCAGTTCATTCAGAAACAACCCTGACTGGGCATCATGGAGTAGGCAGTTCCGTTCAAAGTCACCGAGAGGAATAAACCGTATGCACGTGAAGATCGTAAATTTTGAACCTGCTACCGTGGCGGTTCTGGAGCACCGAGGCGACCCCGCCCTACTCAACGGGTCCGTGCAGCGTTTTATCGTTTGGCGCAAGGAATCTGGATTGTCGCCCATCGCAAGCAGCCGTACATACGGCATTTCCTACCACGATCCGGCAACTACGCCAGCGAAGGATTTTAGATACGATATTTGCGGGTCAATCTCAGGAGAAGTCCCGTCAAACGGTCACGGAATCGTGACGAAAATCATTCCGGGCGGGCGCTGTGCCGTAGTGCGCCACGAGGGCTCTCCGGATAATATCTCTGAAAGCGTGTATTACCTCTACCGAAATTGGCTGCCCCACAGTGGCGAGGAACTGCGCAACTTTCCGGCCTTCTTTCACTACCTAAATCTGAGGAGCAACACCCCTGAGCATGAGTTGCTCACAGATATCCATTTGCCTTTGAAATGATTGTCCGCGCCTCGGTCCACGAATGTTGTTCGCATATTTCGGGACGCGATTTCTGCTCCTCCCGAGGTCATGCCGCCAAATCGATCGCTGCCGCAAGGCTGGACGCAACGGCAAAGACCGCCGCCAGCAGAATGGGCAGACTCACGACTCCAGCAGCAACTGCCGCGGCCAGCTGTCGGCCGGACAAGTACTGTTCCCGCACTGCCCTCCGCAATAGCACGATCGCGAACGGGAGATTGACGAGCATGGCCGTAAGGACACCGGGCGCATAGGATCGATCAATCACGAACTCTAGCAGGTGCGGGAGAAACGCGTTTGCGAGGTAGATCGACGTCACCCAACACACCAACCAATCACGAACTCTGGAACGACCCGCCGAAGCCGCCGCAAGTACGACGACTGCCGGCACAAGCGTTACAAAAATCCAGCTGATTTCCAGCACCCGGAATGCTGGTGGCGTGAACAATCCGGTGAGGTGATCTTGTAGCGTCGGAGCGATGCTCCCGTAGCGCGGTACCGTGATCCACTCTTCAGCGTTGTGCAACGCCACGACAGGAATCAGCAGCCATCGGCACGTAGCATACGAAGGCAAGAGACGCGTAGTCACGTTCATTGTGCGTACGTGATTCTAACCCGGCAATGTCCCACAGATCCCCTTGATGGATTCGCGTGCGCGCCTCAGCTCAGCTTCTCAAGCAGTGTCGCGAGTTCCGACTGCTGCGCTGAGTTCAACCGTGCCAGTCGCGCACCGAACGCTTTCGACAGGAGTGCAAGCCCGCGCGCCATCGTCTTGCGCCCCTCGGGTGTAAGGATGAGGCGGTGGCGACGCAAATCCGCGCCATCGATTTCACGGCGCAGAAAGCCCGCAGCTTCGAGCCGCTTGACGTACATCGTCACGCTTGGCTTCGGCATGCTGAGGACGCCGGCCAGTTCCGCGGGGTGCGGGTGCACGTCTACCTCGGCGAGCACGAACAGCTCCTTCGTCTCCAGCCCGAGCTCGGTGATGTCAGGCGCGACGCTGGTGATCACCGACATCAAGAGCCGGTAATTGAGGGACCAAATCTTCCCGACATCGATTTTGGGCATGGGGGCTTGCTATTCTATTAGTTTAATAATAAACTATCGTCAATTGGAACTAACTCAGAATTGTATCATATTACCAACTCGGAGAGCACCATGCCCCTCGATCACTATATTACTCTCGGCCGTTCAGGGCTGCGTGTGAGCCCGTTCTGTCTCGGCGCGATGACCTTCGGTGAAGACCTCGGCTGGGGCTCCAGCGTCGAGGAATCTCAACAGATCATCGACCGCTTTATCGAGCTCGGCGGCAATTTCATCGATACCGCAAACTTCTACACCAGAGGTCATTCCGAAAAGATCATCGGCGACCACGTGGGGCGCCACAGCGCTCGGCGCGACCGGCTCGTCATCGCCACGAAGTTCAGCGGCAATCTATACCCCGGGGATCCCAACGGCGGCGGATCTGGCCGAAAGTCGATTATTGCGGCGTGCGAAAACTCGCTACGTCGCCTGCAGACGGACTACATCGACCTGTATTGGTTGCATAACTGGGACGTGCACACACCGATCGAGGAGACGATGGCCGCGCTCGAGGATCTCGTGCGCGCCGGCAAGGTGCGCTACCTCGGCGTCTCCGACACGCCCGCGTGGAAGGTCGCCGAGGCGAACGTCGCGGCGCGCTTCCGTGGCTGGTCCGCGTTCGTCGGGCTGCAGATCGAGTACTCGCTGCTCGAGCGCACCGTCGAGCAGGAGCTCGTGCCGATGGCTCGCGAGCTCGGCGTCGGCATTACGCCGTGGTCACCCCTCAAGAGCGGCGTGCTCAGCGGCAAATACACACGACACAATGCCGGCCAGATCAAGCCAGATCGGGGCTTCATCGCTGATACCTTCCTCATCGAGAAAACCTACGCGATCGTGGACGAGCTGCACATCATCGCCAAGGCGCACGAGAGCACGGTCGCGCGCGCCGCGCTGGCCTGGGTACAGGCGCAGCCCGGCGTGACTTCGACGATTATCGGCGCGCGGCGACTCGCACAGCTCGAGGACAATCTGAAGGCACTCGAGGTCAAACTCTCGGCCGAGGAGCTTGGCCGGCTCGACGCGCTGACGAAGCCGACGTTTAGCTTCCCCCAAAGCATGCAGCCATGGTTTGCGGCCATCCACAACGGCGGCACCTCAGTGAACGGATTCTCCGCGCCGCCGTCGCCCTTCGCGGTGGAAAAAGGCGACAAGATCTACTGACTCTCAGCGTGCGGTCGCAGTCGTGCAATCCAACCGAGTGCGACGAGCGACCGCGCGCCGTTCTGCTTATATCGCAACGGAGTTCAAGGTCCTTTTCGATTTTGTGACCCGGGGTGGCCGTGGGCGATCGGGTACCGGTCGGTTGGGCACCCTGCCCTGGCGTCGGTGCGTTTTGTTGGCGAACTGAGTTGTGAATGAGTCTTCTCGACGCGGGGGGACGTGATCTGGACACGGAGCTTCGGAATAAGACCCTGGGGTTCGGGGGCAACGTGTATTTGTCACAAGTGCAGCTGAGGCCTGCACCGCAACGAATCTCTTTCAGCCCGCGAGCTCAGCGCTACCCGCAATCGTTCACTGCGTTGGGGCGGGCGCTGGAGGATCGAGTCGAGATTTTTGCGCGAGGTTGTCGCTTCGCCAGAGATAGAGGGCGAGCATCGGGGCTTGTGCCGTACGCATCGCGTGCGGCTGGTACCGCGCATGGTGAATCACGCTGCCGGGCGGTCGCTCGCGCCACTCGTCGTTGCCGTCCCTCCACTCCGCCGTGCCGGAAAGGGGTACATAGATTTCCTCGGCTTCGTGTCGGTGCGGGGGATAGATGAGGTGCGGGCCCAGGAGCAGCACGCCGCAGGCCAGGTGTTCGCTGCGGGTGGGTCCCGTCAGGCCGATCATTTCGGTCCAACCGTAGTTATCGAAAAATGTCGCGCCAACCGCGGCGGGTGAGTAACTACGTTGCCAAGCAAGCGATGGGGCGGCCGCTGCGAGGGCGTCAACGAACGCGGCACTGAACGGCGGTGCGGCCTCTTTGACTTGGGGTAGCCAGCGCAACGCCGGCACCGCGGACGGCGCGCTACTGCGCCGTTCCGAAGGATGCGGCCATTCGTTCAGGAACGGGGTGAGTTCGGGAGAATGCAGGGCGGTCAACAACAGGTGGGCTTGGGCCAAAAGAATGTCCGCGGATGGGTGCGCGTCCGGCATTGTTCCTAGCACCGGCGCGGAGGGATTGCGATCGAAGGCGCGTGAAGGGTAAGCATCCAGCAGTGCGGTGGCCGCTAGCAGATGACGTAGCAGCGAACGTCGTGAGTGGGTCATGAATGAGAGGCCGAACTTGATCGCATCGAGGAACGGTAGGGCCACAGTGTACACCGCGCGGCCGGCCGGCCGCCGGACGAGGGCCGTTTGCGTTGTTTCCGGGGTTGGCTGTTGGAAAGGGGTGAAATTAGTCTTTTCGCACAGATATGCAGCGGGTGATTTCGGGGTGGCGGCTTTATCCTCTGGGGACAGGAGGCAGGGATGCGGTCGCTTTATTTGGCGGAGGTGGGTCGGCGATTGACGCGGCGGGCGTCTGACAAGAATCTATCGGCCACCGGTGAGCGCCTGGCGGAGTACGTCGCCCTACCCATAGCGGACGTTCCGGCGGGAACTGGATGACGCTCTCGCGATCGTTGCGTGCCGACGCATTGCACGAAGCGGGAATGACGTATTTTGAGGACGGCGATGAAGCGGCTGCGGTCAAAGAATATCTACGAGCCCTGGTGCTCGATCCGGACCGCCCGCATACGCTTTACGCTCTCGGACTCCTTTTCAAATACCGTCGTGCCTGGCGGGAATCGTTCGAATACAACCAGCGGGCGCGCAGGTTGCGTCCGGATGATGAGGCGACGCTTTGGAATTTGGTAATCGCCGCGACGGCGCTCCAGGACTGGGCCACGGCGCGCGATGTATGGCGGGACTTAAAGATATTTCTGGCGCCGGGCGAGGGGCCGGTCGATGATGACTTCGGGATCACGTCGGTTCGGTTGAACGTGGATGCGATGAATGCGGCCATCGAGGTCGTGTGGGCACGGCGTGTATGCCCGGTGCGAGCGCGCATCGCCAATATTCCGGCCGGCAGTACAGGATTTCGGTACGGCGATGTGGTTCTGCACGATTGGACCGCCGCAGGCTATCGGTTGGATTCGGAGGGTCAAGAATGGCCGGTGTTCAATGCGCTCGAGCTTTTTGAGCCCTCGCGGTTCAGCACGCACGAGGCCTGGGTCGAAGTGGATTCGCCAGAGGACATCGAAGCGTTGGATGGTCTTTGCGATGAGGCTGGCATTTTTTTCGAGGATTGGACCGGATCGCCGCGGACTCTCTTGAAAGCCTGCAGTGACCGGCGGCCGTACGAGGGTCTCGATTGGGAGTTACAGGGGACCGAATCTTGGGACCGCATGCGTCGGGTGAGTTTTGCGGCGGTGGATTCGGCTCTCCTTACAAGAGTATTGAACGATTGGGTGCAGGGCCCTCGCAGGCGGCTTGCGGATTTTCGCTGCACGCTGGATGCGAGGCTTTCATAAGGGTATGGACGCAGAAGTGCAACGGAGTGCATATGACAGATCGCTGGTTTTCTTCGATTGTTTTGTCCTTCGCCTTGGTAGCACTTGCAGCGTGCGCCTTCGGAGCACCATATTGATGTAGGGGCCGCGAATTTGCTGACCTACCGACCCGCACCTTGATACGAAGTGGCTATGTGCTGATGGACGACGTAAGTCATACTTATTCGATGCGACGACGCCGATATTCACGTGTGCTGCCGGTTCTCCTCGGCGTATTGACCCTCGTGGGTGTGTTTTTGTACGTTGAAAGTCAACGCCGGGCTCACCATATACCTGCGGTAACCAATCGCGAACACATTGTTGCACGACCGATTGTCGCGGCCGCCGCAGTGTCTTGGCCGGAATCCACATCTGATGTTGACCCGCGTATCGACAAGCCGTCCCAAAGTTTCAGTCATCGACTGCGATGCATTAGTTACCACCGAGGATTTGGACACTTGTTAGCTCCAGAGACGCTTTTATTATTGTGTGATCGGAAACCGCTCGAGGCACTGAAGATCATGTCTTCGATGGCTGAGGCGGGAGACGAGCATGCGAGAATCGCTCTGGCACTTCTCGGAAACTTCGGGTCGTGCGACGCCCTGCAGCCGTCCCCAACATTCCCAAGATTCAGTGTTGTAACAATGGAGCGTGCCCGCCAGAATGGCGCGACGAGCGATACACTTCAGCGACTCAGCGGTGTCCTATCCGAGGAGCAGGCTGGGCCTACCGTCGATGAGCTTGAGGCCTGCCGTCAGGGTGCCAGCGAGTACAAAAAGCTATGGCCGGCCATGGTTGAACAATTTGTCAGCAACCTCGGCCGATCGCTAAAAACGCTGCTGGGCGAGAACGAGGCCGACGTGCAGATCGAACACGACCGCAAATCGCTCGTCTCAGGCGACGCGGACAGTCAACTACAGCTTGCCCATGATCTTTTGAAGAAGGGAACGCCCAACAGTCAGGGCGAAGCGCTTACACTGCTTCGCGAGGCGGCGAGCGCTTCTCCGGCGGCCGAGACCGAGCTTGCCGAATGTCTTCTCAAGGGCTGCCCAACCCCGGCGCCAGACACCAGGGAAGCCATTCAGCTGCTGACGGAAGCCGCGCTAAGTGGCGATCCGCTTGCGCTTCGAATGATGTCCAGCGCCGCGGGCTTTGATGCCGAATTAATCCTGCCCGCTTCTGAGCGATACGCTTGGAGTAAATTCCTGCAGCGACTGAATGAGGAGGGTTGCTTCGGTACTTCGGAGTACCTCACATGGGTGAATTTTCCGAATCCACAGCCGGGCTTGCTAGAGATGTCTCCGTACGAATCCACAGCGGCTGAAGCTCGCGCGGCCGGGCTTCTTGCAACACAATTGGATCGAACCAGAGCATTACTGGGGTGCAACTCGACCTGACACGCTGTTTGGTCCGATCATGTGATTTCCGGACGTGGAATCAATGCAAACCAAAGGCTCGCTCGACTTTGGGAAGCTTCGATTGTTTGCCGTCTCTTAAGCTGCCGGTCGCCATCTCGATATTCGGTTAGTTATGTGAAACCGCAATCAGGGATTGCTGCCCCACTCACCCAGCCCGAGATGCCTTAAACACCCATATATCCAAAAATATCTTACTTTGGGTATACTATCTTTTCCAGGATAGTTTCGGATATATGCATGATCCACTTCCCTCGCACCGCTTTGGCGGAACAGTTAGTCATCGCTCTGCAAGGCAAAGACCCGTTTGGAGACGCTCAAAACGGGCTATTCCTTACAGCACCGCGCCGCACGGGGAAATCCACGTTTTTGCAGACGGACCTCCAACCCGCGCTTGAGCGGGCCGGTGTTCGGGTGGTCTATGTCGATCTTTGGTCGGCGCCGCGGCGAAATCCAGGAATTCTAGTATCGTCCGCGATTGGCCAAGCGTTGCAGTCCTTCCAGAGTGTCTTGACCAAACTAGCGAAGAGCAAAGGCATCTCCAAGCTTAAGGTAGGAGGGATTCTCGAACTCGATCCGCGCAGTGTCGGACAGTTAGACGGGGCTACCCTACCTGCTGCGCTCGATGCGCTCCAAGTCGCTGCCGGCGCCCCCATCGCCCTCATCGTCGATGAAGCCCAACATGCGCTCACCAGCGAAATGGGAGAGGCAACTATGACGGCACTGAAATCCGCGCGGGACCAGATGAATAGTCCCGGTAGAGTTCGGCTGATGCTGATCATGTCGGGGTCGGACCGTGACAAACTCCTGCGCCTGGTGCACACGGCGGCGGCTCCCTTTTACGGATCCCAGATCAAGCCCATGCCGGTTTTGGGTTACGACTTCATCGAGTTCGTCGCGGAAGCCATCGAAAAGCATCACACCGCACTTCGCCCGGTCAACCGCGCAATATTGCTTGAGGCGTTTCAGCACTTTGGCGCACGCCCGCAGTTCTTCTTGGAGGCGTTAGGCCAGGTATTGAGTCCGTTCTCCGGAAGTTCTCAACGGCCCGAGGAGGCCGTACTAGTTGCGGCAAGAGATCGGGAGTCCCTTGACCAAAAGCAGATGGAGTCCGACTACCTTGGGTTGAGGCCATTGGAGCAGGCCGTGCTGTGGCGGCTTCTGGCGATGGGCGCCAAGTTTCGGCCTTATGACGCGGCCGCGTTGAAGTTCTATTCGTCCGCGACCCGTCAACGCATAGGAATCGCAAAAGCCCAAAAAGCGCTCGAGTCACTCCGAACTCGACAACCGCCCGTAGCCTGGAAGTCGGCGCACGGAGAATACGCCGTCGAGGACGTTGCTATGCATCGTTGGTTTGAGCAGCGATCAGCGGCGAAGCTCTGGCCGCCCGTGCTTGACGCGGTGGAGGGTGACGCGGCGCTGCCGGCTGCTACAGTAGCACCCTCGAGACGCCATCGGGCGGCGTCCCGGAAGAAGCGGGGGTCCGGTTGACCGGTGACTTGTTGGCGATAAATCTTTGGTGGGTTTGCCCACACTCGTTTTGAAAACATTGGTGCGTTTGCTCACACGCGAGTCGACTGCAAGGGAGTGCCATGAAACAACTCAGGATTGCGTTCTTTTTTCGTATCTCGTGGCCGCCCTGCTGACGGCATGTGTGCATACGTTGCCTTCGACGACGCTGCGAATTGACGGTTCCTCACCGGAGGCTTTCAAGACCAGCTGGGACAGGCTTCACAGGAGTTTGACTCCGCCGCAGCAGTCCCAACTCGACGTTGCGATTCTTCCCATTGCGCTCGGAAAGTACCGTAGTTTGGTGGACGTGCCGCCCTCGTTGCTGGCCGGTTGACCGCGGCGAGAGGTTCAAGTCAGCAGGTGTCTGCAGATTGCGCGCTGCCAAAGGCTCCGGCTTTGGTGTTGAGGGGCCCCGCCCGCCCAGCGCGGCAATAGCATAAACTGCGGGTAGATAAGTCAATGAACCATGGGATGACTCCCCTTGGACTTCCTTAAGGGGTAGCTCGGACCTCTTCTTCGGAAACGGGGCAGCGCCCGCGCAATCCGCATTGGGAGGGCTGTGATTCGGAGTCGGAACTTGGCCATGCTCTGCCTCTTGGCGTTCACTGTTTTAGCCAGTACGCCAAGTCGCGCGAATGAGCCAGCCTGCGCGACGGCTCCGGTCTGGACACCGTGCCAATTATTCCCGCCCGGGCCATCGATCGCAGATCACAGCGGCAATCACGACCACGCGTTCTTCTGGATTCTTTTCAACGTCTACGCGGATGAATGGAATCGGATGCCGCCCGCAGATCCGCATGCGCCACCGACGCGGCGCCCGGAGGCCGAGGTCCCGCCGGTGCCGATGACGAGCCCGCCAATGCCGTTCACTGACTGGCCGATCGGTGCGACGCAGGTGATTGGCGGCGCGACACCGAATTCCGTGGACAGTCCTCTCATGGAGGCACTGATCGGCGGAGCGCCGATCGGCAAACCGCTCGAGGAGGCGCATGTCCAGATCTATGGCTGGATCGACGCCGGCGGCAACGTCAGCAGCGCAACCCACGGCTTTGGCGGCAATGCTCCGGTCGCCGACTCCTTCACCCAAAACACGGTCCAACTCGACCAGGCCGTCGTCTACATCGAGCGCGTGCCCGATACGGTGCAGAAAACCAGCGTCGACTGGGGCTTCCGTTTCGCGCCCATCTACGGGGAGAACTATCGCTACACCACTGCGCTCGGCCCAGATCGGCCCGCGGAGGTTACCCTTCAAGGCGGAGAACTTCTTCCTCTCCTTCTCGCTGCCGAACTTCCATTTCCACGCCGTCACCGCCTACGGCATCCTGCGGATGAAGGGTGTGCCGCTGGGCAAGCGGGACTATGAGGGCCTGTCGCGGACGAAGGCGGCCTAACCCGCCGCCGTCGCGATCAGGCGGGCTCATATCCGGTCGGCATCCCGGGGCCCGTCGGTGTCGATTCCCTTGAGTGACCGGCGCACGGCTTTGATGGGTTTTACGGGCACCAGATCCATGCGCCCTCGATATTTCTACGATCAGTGCTTCCCAGACTCCGTCAGAGTCGCTATGCACCGCTCCAGGTAGATGTAACTGTCTACACCGGCGCAACCCAAGACGATGGCGCGTCCCGCGGTCGGAAATTCATTTCCCGATACCAGCCTATTGTAAGCAGCAGCCTCTTCAGCCTCGCACCAGCGCAAGTCCCAAAGCAGCGGCCGCTTGCCCTCCCCAGTATTTGTTTTTTTTGCGCAATAAAGCACGATCCTATCCGCCGTAAGCCGGTTCTTCATTTCGGCCGGCATCCCGCTACTCGACCAGCTCGAGGGTACGCGATCGTCGCCTATGTCCAAATTGGCCTTATTGGCAACCCACAATGATTCCTGATGGAAGTGTTCCTTGAAGTAACTATCAGTCAGGAAGCTGTCCTCTTCTCCATCAGATGCAGTGTGGTCCCGCACGTGAGAGCTCGATAATGCCCTACCCGTCGCTGCGCTCGATACGACTTGAGCTGGCACCACGACAGCAGTTGGCGCTGCGATAGCCGCTTGAACAGGGGGACTCGGTAACGCGCTGCCCGCCGCGGCGCTTGGTACTGCTTGAACTGGCGCTGCGATAGCCGCTTGAACAGGAGGACCCGGCAATGCGCTGCCCGTCGGTGCGGTCGGTACGGCTTGCGCTGACGCCGCGACAACAGCTTGAACAGGGGGACTCGGTAACGCGCTGCCCGCCGCTGCGGTCGGTACGGCTTGCGCTGGTGCCGCGATAGCCGCTTGAACAGGAGGACTCGGTAACGCGCTGCCCGTCGGTGCGGTCGGTACGGCTTGCGCTGACGCCGCGACAACAGCTTGAACAGGGGGACTCGGTAACGCGCTGCCCGTCGGTGCGGTCGGTACGGCTTGCGCTGGCGCTGCGATAGCCGCTTGAACTGGGGGACTCGGCAATGCATTGCCCGTCGTGGCGCTCTGTTCGACTTGAGCTGGCGCTGCGATAGCCGCTTGAACAGGGGGACTCGGCAATGCATTGCCCGTCGTGGC